>Ga0172381_10001868_pt1 | contig 24067 bp, 31 predicted proteins | sample Leawel6488metaG_FD_119754 | JGI IMG/M metagenome (GOLD analysis project Ga0172381, IMG submission 119754) | Leachate microbial communities from a municipal landfill in Southern Ontario, Canada - Leachate well 64-88 metaG | ecosystem: Engineered > Solid waste > Landfill > Unclassified | place... | reverse complement strand
TTCCATAAGGGCTGAATCCCGCTCTCTGGTATCCTTCCGAACATCCGCCGGCTCCGCAGAATAAATCTAATAATCTTAATTTCATATCATCTTCACCTTACACCGGATGCGTTTGGATTTCATAGTCTATATCACTCTCTACTTCATTACTCCAACAGTCCCAAGATGCTCAGGTTCTAAGTATCGGATTTTAATGCCTATACTGTTAGCGTAAACAATCTCTCTTTCTGTGCTTTCCCCAATGTAACCACCCACATTTAACACTAGGATTTCGTCTGACATAGCTATCTTATGGAAGTGAAGTATATCTAATCTGGCTTTTACAATCCTTAATTGCTCTGGCGAATAGCCATCAAAAATCTCACTATCTGAACGCATATTACAGCCAATAGTGAGCACAATTTTACCATCTAACGTCTCATCTAACTGAGCCTTTGTGAAAGCATCCTTGAATTTAGTTGAACCACATAACGTTACTACAATAGGTCTATTCATCTTCTCCCCCTTATCTGGTACTTCTTCAATTCTTCACCTTACACCGGATGCGTTTGGTTTTCATTTCTTTCTCGGCCTACCTATATGCTTGCCTTCTGCCTTTGCCCTTGCCATGCCCGCCTTAGTCCTTTCTGATAGCTGGGTACTGAAGATATTAGCCATCACTCCATAGAAGGCTACCAACACCGGCTGAAACTCCCCGGGTACGTTTATTGCACTGTCAAGGTAACTGTATACCGGGGCTTGTTTGTTGGCAAACTCCCTCAGTAGCAGCATGAGTTCCAGCGGTCCCTTGCGCGTCAGGCGGGATAAATCGTAAACAATAACCTGCTGGTATTTGCCCTTGTCGCAATCGGCTAATAATCGTTTAAGGTGCTTCTGGTCGGTATGTTGGAAGGCGGAGCCGGTATCACTATATATCTCTACCAGATCCCAACCGCGGTCGATCGCCCACTTGCGGAGTATTGTCTCCTGGTTCTCGGCTGTCTGCTGGTCGGTGCTTACCCTTATGTATGCTGCTATTTTAGTCATTTATGTAACCAGTTTTAATATGATAACCACAGCATCTGAGATAGGAGAGAATCATCTGCCACTCCTGTATGCCGGTATATAGGAGAACCGCCTTGTTATTAAACTTACCTGGGTTTCTTCTTCGCTATTCATTGGGCGGATCCGGGAGCATGCCAAGCACTTTATTATAGGCGTTCTACTGGAGTAGTCTATATACAGGCTGCCACTACAAATACTGCATTTCTCATTCTGTATTATATTCATCACTGTTCTTCTCCTTTCTATTACACCAAGATTTACCTTTAAGTTTTGGAGTATAGCCTAATCCCATTCGTATCGGATGCCCGTACCATTTATCCATTATTCTTCTCTCCTTTCATCGGGTGGGTGTAGGGGCTGACTGAGCTGCCTGTCATCCCATTTCGCAGGTAGGGCAATCACGTTGATGCCATTACCCCTACACCCTTGCCAGCCACCCCTTTCTGACTAACCCTGAAGCGTAACTGGCGCTTGCTACACCAGATGCGTTTGGATTTCATAGCTCTATCTCCCTAGTCCACCACTTTACGCCATTGTCCCGAAAGGTCCGTTTCCTGCTGCGGTATAATTCTGTAGGTCACTTCAGGTTCGACCACCGCAACTGGTTCAGGGTCATGGTCTTCATGGCTGAGTTTACCGAAAGCCTGACCAATTATTCTCACGAAACGCTCACTGCCTTCAGTCCATTCAATAACCTCACCACTTAAACGGTGCGCGTGTCCAGTAGCTTCTCCTTCTGCCAGTATAACCTGGTTTTTAGGCAAAATTGCTGCTGGCGGAGTTTTATTTACCGCAATAAGTAATATGTCTCCTTGTCTAATTTGTTTCATCTCTATTCCTCCTATTAAGATTCTCTTTCAGGTATATATTCATCTGCTTTAATGCCAAATGTAGCTGCCACTGCTTCCTGACAGGTTTTTACTGTTGCAGGAACTCCGAGATGATATATCCTGCCAGTTGTCGGGCAGACAACTCTCACCGCCTGCAGATAACCTGCGCTCGCTTCTTCCATTGGAAACCGTAGTAGAGCTCTAGGATTATTATATCCATCTCTATCTTCGTGAATTATGCGAGTGTCGAGCTGACTAAAGAACCTATCAATACCCATAGCTTCTATTAACTCTCGTTTAATTTCAGTGTTTGTTTCCGCTAATACCCAACGAGCATCTAGCTTGTCAGATACATCACGCCAAAATAAAACTAGGTCACTATCACCGTAACCGAAACCAGAACCGTCACCGTAACCGTCACCGTCACCGTAACCGGAACCGTCACCGTAACCGTAACCGTAACCGTAACCGGAACCGGAACCGAAACCGTAACCGTCACCGTAACCGAAACCGGAACCGAAACCAGAACCGTAACCGTAACCGTCACCGTAACCGTAACCGTCACCGGCACCGTAACCGTAACCGGCACCGTAACCGGCACCGTCACCGTAACCGTCACCGTAACCGGCACCGTAACCGTCACCGTAACCGTAACCGGCACCGTAACCGGCACCGTCACCTTTTAGTCTTCCTAACTCCAATGAGTTTTCAGCCATTCCTTCTCCGTTTCTCCTGTAACAGTCCACACACCCGTAACCTTGTGTAGTAATACGGAAGGTGCAGGGGGTGATATTCTACACCCAGCTAAACTGCCTGACGTTAGACCTGGCATCCCTTTTACAGATTTATCCCAATAAACACACATCCGACAATCGCGTAGCACGATGTGACGTTCCTTAGTCGGAATACCATAACCGAAAAACACGCCCCTCCACTCTGTAGTAACAACTAATGCATGCTCCTTTTCAATATTCATCCCTGTTCTTCTCCTTTCTATTACACCAAGATTTACCTTTAAGTTTTGGAGTATAGCCTAATCCCATTCGTATCGGATGCCCGTACCATTTATCCATTATTATTTCTCCTCTAATCCCCACTCGTTTAACTTGACTGCAAGAGCATATTCGTTCATCATTATGCCAGCCGAATTATCGTGTAGAAAATTTAATACCTCTCTGCGACCTCTATCTATTCCGTCTGCCAGACCTGCGTGATAAGCCTGGGTGCTTTCCTCTTCTTTACCTTCCTTAAAGCCTCTCTTATATGCCTTCTCTGTTTCATCCCTACCACATTTGGCACAAGGCTCCGGATAACCATGCTGTGGACACCACTCTTGACTTGTCATCATTAACTCTCCTTAGAAGATTTAAGGAACTCGTATAGTTTATTTCCAGCCAATTTCAACCCTGCCGTCTTGCCATCTTCATCAATCCAGCATAGTTCTTCAATTACCTCTGCCCTTATCTCCTCTACATTGACCTTAGAGGCTTCGGAGATTTCGTGGGCAAGTTTCTCTAGGTTAATAACTCCGGCTTTGTTTGCAGGAGTCCTTTCTTTTATAGGTGGAGTTTTCAATATACTTAAAATTGCTTCTTCATCCAGCCCTACCATCATGGCTTTGGTTACTTCGTGCTGACGGATGGCAATCTCTGTAGCTATAAACCCGTGTTTTGCTCTATCATAATACAAGTCTAGGTTATAGGGGTTGAGTCTTGCCCACTCCTTAGCCTTTTCTAGCCCCGCTTTTATGGCATCTGCCCTTGACTCCTTTGTCAGCACTCCATTCTCATCTACCAGTTTTAATGCTTCTTCTTTATCCATCATTAACTCTCCTTATCCTGTAGCTTACCTGCCATTTTAATATAGTCCATAAGAGAATCAATCATTTTCTGCTGCTTGCCGATCATAGACATAAGTATTTTAATATCAGCTTTCAGTGAATCGACAGCAGCAGGCTGGCTATTAGCAAGCTGTGTTAGATAGGAAGCCAGGGGAGTGGTAAAGTTCACTCGTGGTTTATACACTAGGCACTACCCCTATGTAACGGTTTCAAGGTTACTCCGGTCGGGTTACTATGCTTGGTTACTTCATACTCGGTTTCAGGTATGACCGCTTTATCTCTAACCACATCACGCCAGTCTTTGAACGGCACTGTCTTACTCATTGCTTGGGCTGGCGGTATATTACCGAGACTTTCGTGCTGTTTAAAGAAGTTATAATTCACCAGCCAGCCGCCTGTTAAAAGCCTGATATGCTCAAGGTCTTTATACTTCTGGAATACCTTTGTTCTTTGCTCAAGTGTCCGGTGAAACCGTTCTATCAGGTTAGTATTGCTCTCGACATTGAATGGGCCGCCTGCCTTATGCTCGGAATACGCTCCAAACGATTCTTCTACGCCCACCAGATAAGATTTCAGCCCGTCAGTTATGACAACCTTTGGAGTTTTACCTGCTCTTTCTTCGGCTTTCTGCATAAGCCGTTTAGCGTCTCTCCCGCTACGTGAGAATGATACGTGAGTAGCCAATAGAAAACGGGTATCCGCGTCTATGATGTCCCAGAAGTAAACATTCCGTTTTCCGAGTTTCATATAGGTTTCATCAGCTACCCAAGTATTACCGACTACAGGCTGAAAATCCGTTGCTTGCTTGATAGCGTCTCTGGTAAAGCGGTTTACCCAGTTCCAGAAATTACTTTCACTCATATCGGTATCGTAATCCTGCTTAAACTGCTGCTGGATAGCGTCAAGCGGCATACCACCGTAATACATTCCCATTGCCGAAGCTATATGCTTGGCTGGAGTTTTCATCTTGGGAATTGCCCCGTCATTGGCGAATTTACGTTTACACTCATTGCACCAGTAACGTTGTTCGCCGTTGTAGAAACCATATTTTCTGAGGTTTTCGGAATGACAATGCTTACAGGTAACGACTTCTCCGGTGCGTTCCGAAATTAGTTGTCTTTTCGGTCTCTCCATTACCGCCGCTCCGGTAGCGTGTCCGGTAGTTTTGCCCGATTTGCCTACATACCGAATATGTTCCTGTATGACTTTATTCCCCTTTCGAACTGATTTCACTTCGTAGTCATACCAATTACCGCTTCCAGGTGGAATTTCTTTTGCTCTTATGAAGCTCATTTACTATTCTCTCTTATATTTTTTAAGTCAGTGGCAACCTTTTTATTAATTTCACCAATATCGTATTGTTTGTGAATACTTAAGTGCTTTTCTATTTTATCTAAACTACGAATTATCGAATCCTTTTCACGTTCATCTTTAGAATATCTCCACCCTTTACCCACCACCCACAAAACGGCAATCACGAAAAACACAGTATAAAAAACAGGGTCATTTAACATGTCAGCGTCCAGTACATCCACGAATGAATACTCGGGGTGACTATCAATATAGTCTCTGATTGATTGCAATTTGCTAACCAGAACAACAAGAGCATACCCGTAAAACAAGGGGTCAGCGAGTATCTCGTAATAGTATCCAAACTGCTTTGTAATATTCGGTAGATTACGCATCCACCAATAGACGATTCTATCTCTAAGGTGGCGAATTGTTGCGCATACTCCCTCAAAGAAATTCTTATACCAAGCAAACTTGAGCAGGTTTTTATGAATGAACAGAATTGCTCTAATAAATACGGTAATCGATGCAACGAAGAAAAAGACCATGATGAGTAACGAGAGGAAAAATAAAAGTAATATGCTAATTTGACTAATTTCCATTGTTCACCCCTGCACGTTAGTGCAGGCAATATACTATATATAGGCACTACTCCACAACTAAGAGTGAACTTTAGGCGCTGAACATAATCAATAAGCATTGTATCGCCCATGAATATTTGAATTAAGAATTGGTTCCATTCCTCGGCCTGTGCCTCTGGATTGTAGTTAGCCGTCGTTTGCTGTGTTAACATATCGGCTGGATTATGCTCTTTTAAATCCCCTGTCAATAAGTCTATCGTTCCATTCGGAGTATTCAATAACCATAGTTTACAATCCAGATCGGCGGCCTGTATAGTCATTCCCTCTTGTGCTGCGGCGAATACCAAGCCAGCATTTACGGCTCTTTCGCCCTCGCTGGTAATAAACCACTTGGCAAGTTTTATCCTGTATGCTTCGTCTGGTATAGCGGCGCTGATGCTATCCCGGTGTAGCTTTCGCATAGTCCTGATAACAAGCCGCCTCATACTTCCGTTTGAGTCTTGTTTCCATCTGCCGCCGGAATAGATATACCACGCCTTGTACTCGAATACATAAACGGCCTTGCCCCTGGCTGCTTCCGCTATCGCTTCACCGTTCCCTGCATCGGTCATTCTGTAAGTTAGAAGGTTGATTGCTTCCCCGGTGTATTCACTATGTCCGTTCCCGCCCGGTTTACCACCTGGGTATCTTGATACACTTTTAGCAATAGCTTCCACTTCCTTGCTGTCCAGTGGTGGCTTACATACAGTTTTATTAGTTTCATACAAAGCTGTTAATATAACAGCCTCGGTTAATCCTCGGCTCCGCATACTCCCTGCTAGTGAAGTTAGTTGCTGGTTCCTGCCGCCCTCGGTTACTGTTTCGCCTATCACTTCCGCCCTGCCGGTGTTCGTTTCCGATTGCTTCAAAGCCTGAATAACAACATCGGGTAATTGCTCTTGATTATATAAATTTGATTCATCAGGAATCATAATCATTTCATAACTGGCTTTATCGTTGCTGCCAATGCAATTCACTAAACCGCCATCACCGCGTAAGTCCAGCCCTGGCAGTATTCCCACTTTGTTTTTAACTTCAAAACCTGGATGCTTGAAATAGAAATGCTGGCCTCTCGCCGTTTTAACGTGTGGCGAAAGTCCAGCATCTTTGAATAGTTTTACCATTTCGGGCGTATCGGCATCGAATACAACAATGCCTGATATCTCCCCGGTTATGATCGCCCAAACTGTTGGCTTTAATGTCTTTTGCCAGTTCGTTACTTCATCAATGGTAGCTCGGCGTTTCTGAAATTCCGTCCAGGGTATACCGGGATGTTTACCGCTTTCGCCTGTGCCTGATGGTATAACGGAGTATCCGGCGGCAGCTAATTGCTTTACTATATCAACTGTATTAAGTGTTTTAGGCATCGGCTTCCCCCCTAGCTGTCTTTGGTACCGGCTTCAAGTAGCATCTTATCGAGTGCGGCCTTCGGTACGGCCCATTTTCTGTCCCCTGTCTTTATAAGGGGTATCTGCCCGGCGTGTGCCATTTTATAGGCCGTTGGCCTACTTACACCGAGTAACCGCCCGGCTTCCTCTATCGATAACACTAACCTTTCTTTTTCCTCTACCATAATTACACCACCTTTTATTTTTGCTCTATCTAATATCAGTATACACCTTTTTAATGGTTTGTCAAGTAGTTTGTGGACTATTTTTTTAGCTACCTATATATATAATAGGAAATAACTGGACAAACTGGCTATTGACAAACATTTACCGGTGTGCTATAAATATTTTATGCAGAAAATAAAAGCGCTTACAGCCAAACAATTAGCCAAACGCGACAGGGACCAGCAGATTAAACTTTTTTATCAGGCACTTCCGCCAGGGTTACGGAATGTCCGCCGGGTGGCAAAGGTGTTCGGGGTATCGAAGTCTACTGTTGCCTATGCCGTTAATGGCAGAAATAAATAAATAATAAGGGGTAAAGAAATGCCAATCACGCAGGATAACTTCCCTATTATACTACCATACGATGACGGTTATGATTTCGAATTCCTCGGGTTGGGGACGTACGCTATTGTTACCAAACTCAGCCATACGAAAAATAATTCCGTATCCGGCGAATTATCGATAATGCACCCGATTGCTAACGTGCTTTTAACTGATGCAAAAATTAACTTCTCTTATATAACGGAAAGGGAAAAACTAGCAAAGCAGCTCACTGAAATATCATCACAGTCCGCCGGTAATTGCCTTATCAAAAACATATCGGCGTGGAATGAAATAATACAGATAATAAGTTCCGAGATAATAACCAAGTACAGGGAAAATCAGCCAGTTAAAATCCCGCAGGCAAGCCTACGGGCAATCAACGATATTCAGATAGAAAAGGTTAGCTGGTTATGGTATCCGTATATCCCGGTTGGTAAATTGACCATGCTCGAAGGAGATCCCGGCATCGGAAAGTCGTGGGTATCTCTGGCAATCGCAACCGCTATCTCACTCGGCAGTTATTTACCCAATCAGGCGGAACCGATAAGCGGATCCATACTTCTGGCATCGGCTGAAGATGGGTTGGGAGATACGATTAAGCCAAGATTGCAGGCGATGGGTGCTAATCAGAATATCATCTACGCCATTGACGGGCTATTTACCCTTGATGAATCTGGATTTGAACTACTTGAAAACTGGATATCGGAAACAGTCCCGGCACTCTGTATAATAGACCCATTAATTGCCTTTCTTGATAGGGATTTAGATACAAGCAAAGCCAATCAGGTCAGGTGGGCAACTGCCCGACTGGCAAGGCTGGCAGAGAAATGGAAAATAGCTGTAATCGGCGTACGGCATCTAACAAAGGGCGGGAACTCAAAGGCAATTTATAGAGGACTGGGGAGTATCGATTTCACAGCCGCCGCCCGTAGCGTTTTACTGGCCGGCACCGACCCGGAAGATGATAAAATACGCGGAGTCGTGCATATTAAAAGCAACCTAGCAAGGCTGGGCGATGCTATCGGCTACGAATTACGTGAAGATGGTTTTTACTGGACAGATAAATGCGACCTGACTGCACTGAAGATACTTGCATCATCGGATGGCGGGGAAGCCATTGGGGAAGCCAAGATGTTTTTAATCGACATTTTGGCTGGTGTAGATGGCATGGCAGCAAATGATGTACTGGAACGGGCAAGCAGCGCCGATATTTCAAAAAGGACACTTGACCGTGCTAAAAAAGAACTGCATGTCATAACCTACAAAAAGGGCGAAGAAGGGAAAAGGGGCGGCGGAAAATGGTACTGGAAATTACCCGGCGATGATGATTAAGGTTGCCAACAAAAAAAACAAATATTAAGATTGCCAAATTTTTAACAGTGCCACCCGATTTAGCCTCGAAGTATTAAGATTGCCTTAGTTCAAATATATGGCAATAATAATAATAATAATATTAACATTGCCATTTTAATGTGTACGGCAACCTTAATTGGTTTTTTGGTGATGTTAAAAATTCCTTGACAAAATAGTAATTTTATGCCTTTAATATAAAAATGACTGTAAAAGTAAATTACAACTGGCTCCAGCAGAAAAAGTCTTTATATCCTATCGAATATGGGTATAGGCGGGTGATATGCTAACAGTGGCAGCAATATTATGGTTGCCTGTTAAGTTCTTATGGGAGCATCGTAAACTTGCTGTATTTGGTGCTATTGCCGTCTTTGCCTTCATGGCTATATCAACCTACAACAATTCAAATATACCGGAAGTTATGGCCGGTGATATAGAAGCCTATCAGGAGAGTGTCCCGTCTGAAGTTACCCATCTCCCCATATACGCTACCCCCAGCCGATACTACTATGTGGCCGCCGCCTACGAAGATGATAAATATGCCTACCTCACAGATTATTATGACTTTGATAATAAATGGGTTCGGTATAATACCGAGCCTTTGCCGTTACTAAAAAAAGATTTACAAATATACGCCAAGTGAGGTAATAATTATGGGTAAAATAGTAGTCGGCATATTAGCATTATTTCTTTTAATCGGAGCCTTCAGAGAACCGATAATTGATGGTATTAAAGGATGGCGTACCAGCGATACCACAGAATCATTTGCCGTTGTAACTGTAGCCGGGCAGACAACCGCTAATACTACTTTAGCTTATGATCTTTACCAGGCGTCCACCGCTGAAGTTATCACCATCACATCAAATACCACCGGCACCCCGGTAGCATCAGCGTACACAGAGGCCACTAAGAAACTATTAATCAGCGGGCTGCCGGCTTCTGAATCACAGACATTAACAGTTAATTACTATGCTGAAACCGATGATACCGTAATGCGAATTATAGGACCGTTTCTCGGCTTCCTGATATTCTTCGTGACGGCCGGGCTGATTGTATGGCAAATGTGGAAAGGTAAACGTTAAAAGGCATAACGTCCCGGTAGCCTTAGTCCGGCGATACGGGACTAGACTAAATGCGAAATCTTAAAAAAGGAGGTAAAGAAAAGTGCAATTAGGAAAACTTCTCGGAGTGATTGTCGGCTTGCTGACAATCGTAATTACCCTGGCGATAGCTCCCAGCATCGCCACCGCTAACACGGCTGTATCCACTTCAGGCAACCTGACGGCGGACATGATAGGGATGAGCGTTGTTGTAACATTCGGCGCGCCTCTGGCTATCCTGGGACTTCTGGCAATGGGCGGCCTGTTCATTGTCGGGGCATGGAAGTCCAATACCACAATGAACGACATGCTCCAAGTGGTATTTACGGCAATAATCGTTATTGTCGGGCTCACCTTCATGCTCAATATCCTGGACTACTCGGTAGCTCTTATTGCTGCCGGCTCTGGTGGATTTGAGACAGTCCTCTATGGCATCCTGCCCCTTATTGTCTACCTGTCAATTATTGGTCTATCCGGTTGGCAGACATACAAGGGAGTCAAGCGGGTCAGGGGTAGATCCCGGACCAGCGCACCTGCGGGATTCTAACCTAGATAAATATATTGCAATTCATGGGAGGGGGTACCTCACCCCCTCCCAGCAAAGGGAGAAAATGACAACTTTAACATTACCGACAATCCAATGGGTAAAGAGAAAAGAGAGATCGCAGATGTGCTGGGTAAAAACAAGTGATGGCCGGCTAGTAAGGGCCGAGCTTGATGTGTCATTTGGATGTGCTATTGACTGGGAAAAGAATCAAGGTTTTTTACTTGATGATGCGAACCAATATAAAGGCGAAGATGGCAACTGGTATCAGATATGCAGTGACCTTTCTGTTTTACCTGTTTCTACGATAAACCCATCCAGGATTGATGATCTTAAGGTGCTGCTAGGACAGATATTCCACAGGTCACAATCTGCCGAAAAACAAAAACAATATGATAAAGCTAAACATAATGACCGATTAAAGCGGATGCAATGGATAATCGTATTTACCTGTATTACAGTTATGATTATATTTGGAATGCAGTTATTGTGGGGTGATTAATGGACTTAAATACATTTATGACGGCATACGGTTTTCCTATACTCGGTTTAGTATTAGCCGGCGCAATATACTGGTTTATTAAAATGTGGAGGAATCCACGACATAAAGAAAATAAAGTTATTGAAGCCGGTATTGAAGAACAGATAAAACCGAAGGTAGACGAAACAATGCCAGTGTTTTACTCTGATGATATAAAGCGCCGGGTTTATGAGAATTACCAAATGCCAGTGTCTATAATAAAAGACATTGAAAAAGAATATGGTAATCTTGGTAAATCTCTGAATGTGGAGGGTAATAATCTTTACTGTATAACCAAAAGCACTACTGGTATATATCATCCAACAATATTCCCTGTGACAATGGAATATCCAACAACTGAGGTTCCTGAAGCGATATTGAATCCAGATGTTGAGATATTTTTCAATGTTGAGGTTCCTAAAAGTTTCATGGCGAACTGGGGACCGACATTATTATTCTGCGGATTTGTAATATTCGTGTTATGGACGGTGGTAATGAAATGAAAAACACAAAAAAGAAAATAGATAAAGAGACAAAGCCAATATCAAAAGTTAAGGCCGAATCAAATGGTAATGGTAAAAAGGATAAGGCCGCCGAGGAAGAAGAAGCTAAAAGGAATATTACAGCCGGTTCGATAAACAACGCCTTTACGCAATCCCATGACAAGAGCGCCGTTTCTTACCTTGTAGAAGCCGGTGAAATAGTAAAAGACCTTTTACTCCGTTCAAGTTTTCCGAGTAAGCCTTCAATAGGCGGAGTTAAGGTTATCGCCCTTGCTCACCACCTGGCTAAATGTCAGAAATACGGTGACACTATAGCGGAAAAGGAAGCATTATTCATACTGGCTGGGTTGCCTTCAATAGACGGTGAACGTACCAGGCAGCTTGTTAATGCCATAATTGGCGATAACACACAAACCAACCGCGGGCCGGGCTGGAGTCAAAGGGTAATCGGTAAAGCATTCGGTAAAAAAGAGGAAAACATTGGCTAATACCTATGAAGATTCATTCCTGATAGTGTTTCATGGACCGAGGCGCGGAGGTAAAACACTATCAGCTGTAGTGCAGGCAATTATCGATATGCTTAACGGTAGAAAGGTATGGTCTAATTTCCCGATATCATTCGACTTTTACGGTAAGCATTATGAGTCTTTGCCGCTTGATTACCACGCCTTACTCCGGCAGGATCCGCAGTTTGAAAATGGCGTGATAGTATGGGACGAAACCGCACTATGGGCTTTCGCCCGGAACTCCCAGGCTTTCTTTAATAAAATGCTCGGACTAATTCTAACTCTTATAGGTAAAATGGAATTAAACTTATATGTTACCGTCCAGTTTCTAAAACTTCTGGATTCAAATGTAAGAATACAAATGGATGCACTGGTAATGTGTACCGACCTCAGCTTTAAGTATCCGCATCTAGGACGCGGCACTACTATTGGTCACTTAATGCAAGACATATCAGGAAGGTTTACCGGGGAAACTTATGATTACAGTGAAAGGATATATCAAAGGACTCTGCACGGCCAGCCGTTCTGGTTTTGTTATAACACGAAACAGTTATTTATAGTTGAGGAAACACAGAGGAAACTAACTAAGGGTGAGTTATATTTTGAAGGCTCAGATGTAAATAATGAATGGAGTGAACAGGGTGCTTTTACTGAAAATAAAGCTGATATATTATGTGTCGAACATCTTTTAGATGAAAAACGTTCTGAAAATAAAGAAAAGATAAAACAAAGAGTATTATATTTAGCAGCACAGAGTCGGGGATTTACAGGTACAACTGCCGAATTTGAATACATATTAGAACTATTGAATGTAAAAACATACCATTCAGGTGGATTATGGCTGTGTGATTTAAGAGAGGGGGAGGGATTACTTGTTTAACTCCCCATACCCCACTACTATATAATGGATAAAAGAATGAAGAAACCACAATATATAGTGTCCCTGTTGATGATGGCAACGCTTTTACTTGCCGGATGTACGGCTGATGACCCTTTATCAGATCCTTTATTCACCGGGGGCATTTATGACAACACATGGGTATATTCTTCCGGCGATGTCGGATCGGGCGGATACCTGTATGCTACTGAGGGTGTTGACACTGATGGCACAGTATATGCAGGTGGTGATATAACTGTTGATGGCTCGATAGTGCATAGGCTTGATGATGGACATGGCGGTTATTGGCATGAGTACGCTATTATGGCCTTATCGTTAAGTCCTGGCGGCTCCGGTGCGACACTGATAATAACCAGTGCTGATACACTAGGCGGCTATGGACTGGATAATGCTACCGAGTACCTTTATTATGCTACTCACATTGAAAATGATTGGGACGGCTTCTCTAATCCCAAATTGATACTGTCCTTTGAAATAAATGTCGAGAACTCCGGGGGCGGCCTCGCTGACGCAGTAATTATAGATGCCGTCTGCTACCATAAGTCAGTAGGAGACTTTAGTACGGAAGTAGACACCCACAGTGGCAATACGGTAGTAGGACAGGCTACCAGGTACACGCTATTTGAGCAGGAAATAGAGATTGATATAATAGCGGACAGTATCAGTGTCGGAGATACTATATATATAAGACTTAATCTAAATACCGATGGCAGCGATGTTAACACGATAATTATTAACTACCTTGAATTCAAGTATCAGACTTCTACTCCGGCAATGGAGGTTAATTAATTGGCAACTATAATAGAATTTCTGCTGGTTATGTTCTTAATGACGATGGCGGTCTGGCGGCGAAACTGGATGCTGTACGTTATATCCGGCTTTGCCTGGATGCTGTACGGCTTTACATACTGGACTACAGATCATTATATGAGCATTATGATTGTTATTATCGGGCTGTTTAACTTCGTGGGTGCGAAATGGGACAGGAATTAGCGGGGGTGTAATTATGGCATGGGCTGATTATGAGGGAAACTTAAAACCTGCAATCGGACTGGGGGTAGCCAGTGCCGGTATCGGTGTCGGTAGAAGCCTGGTAAGCGGTGGTAGAAAGCGCACAGTAAAGAGGCGCGTTGTCGCAAAGAAACGAAAGGTAACAACCAAGCGGCGGAAATCAACACGCAGGAAAAGGTAAATATGCGTAAATCGAAGGTACTAATATCTATCATGGTAGCCTTAACAGGGCTAATTTTGGCTCCCGTGGCTTCGGTTTTGGCTATTGACCTGCCGGATAATATAACAATACCGTCTGCAAAGGTTTATCACAACCTGGCGGTCACAGGCGATATGCTGGTTGTCTATCATGGCAAGTTTAATTATGACTCCGACAACGGCACATATCCCACGATACCGGCGTCCAGTAGTGTAATATTGAGGTTTATAGCTGACAACGGCACAATATTAGCTTCTGCATCACCTTATGTCTATTCTCCGTTTGATAATAGCGGCTATGGGGATTTCGTAAGCGGGTTTTATTTTGAAGCCGCTGATGTCCCGACATGGCTGGGTGCGCACACTATAAATATACTCGGCACCCCGGCATACTTCAGCCCGGCACAGACATTCAGTTATACGCTAACACCATCAGATTATAATAGCTCTAATACCACGGCAGTAAATCAACTTGACTTATATACCGAGATAATCAGACTTGCGGATGTATTTCATAATATATACCCCGATGTTTCCCTGAAAAGTATTACTGATATTGGGACGGTATTATCTTCTTATGGAGAAGCATATTTCAAATCAGCCATTCCCGGCCTGCTTGAACTATGCCCTGCCCTGTTTTACGTTCAGGTATACGTTCCTGAAGTAATGCCAGTAGAGGAATATGATACTTCCCTGGGTGACACTTATTCAGCGCGGATGGTTGGTACTGATTTGGCGCGTGGCGCCGAAAGACTTGGCGATAAATTTGGAGTAGCAGGTTCATTTATATGGGGGATTGTGGCATTTTCCAGTAGTGTATTTATTATGGTTAAGACTGCCGGTAAAGGATGGGGTATCGAACCAGGGTTACTATTAAGTGGATTAATAGTCATACTTATTGCCACTTTATTCGGTGATTTTATGTTTAAGTTGATGATGATTATAGGACTGGTATCGGCAATTGGTATTATGTATGTATGGGCGTTACGGAGGGCATAGTGAAAAAGATAATAGCATTAATAATTGCCATGGTAGCGGTGCTTATATCGCCGTTAACAGTCCTCGCCTCAGACATAACCAATGCCGATTATCTGACTGAGATAACCATTACCAATAACTCAACATCAGCCAAAAGTGCGGTAGTCACTACCTTAACACTGGATACGGCAGAAATGATAAGTGCAGGGATGCTTGATGCCGCTGCCGTAGAAGCAGCCCTGCGCACTACCGGTGGAGTAGACACAGCTTTTATGCCCGCCGCTAACTCTACATACCCCTGGTGTATATGGGTTTCCTTAATTTCTCCTACTTCGTCACTTACAAATCGTCTTTATACAAAGGGAGCAACCGGCGGCAAGATACGCTACTTCCCCGGGGCCACCGGATTAAATGCTCCAGACATCGACCCAGGCGATAACTTCACCTTCTCTATGACCGATGTTTACCTTAAAGATAGCGGGAATATAACAAGTAAAGGTAAAAACTTTTATACAACATATGATTCAGCGACAAATAATATCACTGCAAACATATTATATGCCGATTTCTATGATACATTTACTACTGATTTATGGACAGACGTAGGAGATAAAATTAGCGTCAATACTACTACCGGGCGACTTGATTATGACGCTCTCAGGGGTGACGGTGACGACAGATGCTACTACGACTTGGCATCGATTAACAATACTGCATGGAAACTGGAATATACGTGGAAGCCTACGTCAGCTCCGGTAGATAACGGAAATCTATTCGCGTTTGGTGCATGGAGTTCAAATACAAACGTGAGCGGATATGGTGGTGATGCTATACTTGCATTTTTATATAGTATCTCCGATATAGTCGCCAACGGTACAATACAGCTTAGGCAATACGATGGTGGAGCAACAACGGCAACAGGTAATATCAACATTATATACGGAACGACTTATTATGTGTCGCTGGAACGTCTTTCATCTGATAACGCCACGCTATCAATATATTCCGATTCTGATAGGATTTCTCATATAGCCGGCAGCCCCGTATCGCTGGCTATACCAGTGACTGTAACCGGACTAAGATATCTTCAAGCATCGAATTTTTCTGCAGGGCCACTCACAGGTGAAGAAATCGGCTGGATTGATGATTTGTACCTCTATGAGGGCACGAATACCGCTCTGGTTACCGCTACAGGAGTCCCAGAAGGCGAACATGATATAGAAGTGGGGATACGTAAATGGTAAAAGATATACTATCAATACCACTGTTTTTAATACTATTCATTGCGGCTATAATCTATGCTGGTATATTGTTGGTAGTTGAAAGTCTTGGTGTAGAAGTATGAGAAACAAGCACTATAAATTCATAAGCAGGGTAGTAGTATCACTTGTTTTGTTAGCTAGCTTTTTACTGCCTCTTGCATCTGTAACTCCTTCTTATGCTGCGACTAGAAACTTATATTGGGTAGAAGTTGGGGGAAATAGTACTAGTATATGGTATGATACCAATCACTGGTCTTTGAGTCCAGGCGGAGCAGGCGGAGAACCAGCCCCTGACTCTGATGATAATGTCCACTTCGATGCCAACTCATTTGCTAGCGGGACAGGGACCGTAACGGTAGATGCTACTGCATACTGTCTTGATATGGACTGGACAGGGGCAACGAATACACCGACTTTAGACATAGACTCTCATGTTATATTCTCTGGCACGCTGACAATAATAGAAGCTATGAATATTGTCGCTGGTTCAGGTCCGGCAAGTGCTGGGTTTGGGGTTGGAGCAGCCAATGCCTCAATTACTACTAATGGAAAAACAATAAACGCTAACATACTATTGGGAGTAGCTAATTACTTTTCTCAGTTAACCCTTAATGACGACCTTGCTTCCGGCAGATATATTAAAGTATATAGAGGCAGACTCATAACAAACAACCACAATATAACAACGACCAAAACTATTTCCGATTATAGTTCTACACTTGAAAGCAGACTTGATTTAGGAAGCTCAAATATAACTTGTGCAGGATGGTCATTTGATAATAATAGAACATATATTGCTCCGAATACTGCTACAATTAATATTACTGGTACTGGAGCGTTTGACGGGGTAGCGTCCCCGACTTGGATAACATTTGAAGGCGATAGTCTTACCTCAGACGGAACATATGTTGATAAAGTAATATCTTTACTGGGTAATACATGGTATAAGAATAATAGAGGAAGAGGTGGAGAAACTACCGCACAAATGCTTGCCTCTTTTGGTAGGCAAGTAATAATGTATGATGCGCCTTATGTAGTTATTTGGGGTGGTATTAATGATATTACTGATGATGTAGCTGCGGTTGATATAGAAACTAATTTACAAGCAATGTATACTGCTGCACATAATGCAGGTATTAAAGTTGTGGCTGTAACAATCTCACCGTTTAAGGGACACGGAGATTGGACAGCTGGTAGACAAGTAGAATTAGATGCTGTAAATACATGGATAAATGGTGCTGCAATAAATATTGATTATATTATTGATGCATTTGCGCTACTCGAAGACCCTGGAACACCGGATACACTTCTTGCTGCTTATGATTCAGGTGACCACCTTCACTTATCAACAGCAGGGTACGAACTAATTGGACAGAATATTTACGATGATGTTGTATGGGTAAGTGAGGTAGGTTATTACAATAATGTTAACCTCAACGGCACAGCACATACAGTATCAGGAAGTTTCACCTGCACAAGTCTAAACGGAAATCCTGCAATAGCACAGACGCTTACATTTGCAAGTGGGTCTAATGTAACAGTTACGGACGCAACTCTTGAAGGCACAGCAGGGAATATCCATACATTAACAAGCAGTAACACAACCAACTTTACTTTAACAAAAGCCGGCGGTAGTTATATCGAACTAGATTACCTGAATTTAAGTTATAGCACGGCATCACCTGTTGATACTTGGAGTTATGGGCTTAACTCTACAAAAGGTGACAGTGTTATTGATTGGGGAATCCCAAGACTTTATATCTCTATAGATGGGACAGTAAGCGCTTCAACTGTAGCACAGGGCTTATCTGTCCCTGATACCTCTGACAACTGGACATTTGGAAATCAGGACGTAACGCCCTACTTCAATACGGCTAATATCACGGTTGGCGGAGTCCTGCAGGCATCTTATGCATGGGAGTACGGAGAGACATTCACTGATTTGTCAGGCAATGGGAATGATGGCACGCCGAGCTTCAGAAGTGTATCGAGTGATGCTGATGTAAGCGCAATTATAGCCAGTCAATCCGCAACGGCGGAGCAGGGAGAGCCACTATTATCGGCTACAGGCGGTTGGAATATGCTATCTGCTATTCCGGCAACGCCTGGAGAACTTTATACCGAGGGTGGTACTGACTTTCCGGGCGGTCCTGAATTGCAGGTACTGGCAGATGATTTAAGAACACCTTATGAAAGCATAGTCTATCCAATTGCCTTTGCAACGGCAGGGCTGGCAGGGCTATTGGTATTCGGTGCTACTCATAAATACAAAATGGGAGTGAAAGGATCTCTGTTCCTGATGGCGTTTACTATCGAGGTAGTATTGATGATATGGGTATTCGCCGGCGGCGGCGTGATTAATGGACTGGTACTAATACCATTCGGGCTGATAGCTGTGCTATTATTGATGATAAGAAATCCACAAAGCCCGGTAGTGGGTTAAGGGGGTAAGAATGAGGCCTCAACTATTGATGGGCGCCGCCGGTATATTCATAGTTGGAACTGTCCTTGCCTGCTTATCTTCAGGCAGGTGGCTTCTTAGTGGGGAAACAAACATAATCAATGCCCTTGCAAGTTTTAACACAATGACCGTTCAATCAGGTGGCGGATGGGGTGTTGCTAAAACTATCAGCACATATTACAACGGCATCGCTACCGCCCTGTCGTGGAATTACCCGTTTCTATCTTCAGGATGGGCTATCTTCATAAAGATACCTCTCTGGATAATCAGTATTGGCACGGTGTGGGGATTCATAGAAGTGGCTATATCCGCGGTGCAGGGGATTGTAGGAACGATACGAAGCCTGTTTACAGGGGGAGCTTAACATGGCAGAAGAACTAAATAAATACGCTGACAGGATAGCTAAAAGACAGGAAGCTGAGAAGGGCATACCGTATGATATATCGTATGCCAGATTAACCGATGCTCCCGGATGGCGCGAACAGGAAATCAAATATCTTACCGAGAAAACAGGAACGCCTCCGGAGAAAATAACAGAGATAATAGAGCATGGCGGCGATATAGGGGAATCTGCAGAAGCAAGGCAGGCGTCCGGGCTTGCGGAGGCGCGCTCTCATTTAGTTATTAAACAAAAACAACAGGCAGCAGAGCAAGCAGTAGAAGCTGAAAGGTTGGCTAAAATACCGCCTCCGCCAGATGTAACAGGATTATCTCCGAAAGAGGCCGCGCTTGCAACAAAGATTTATGAACTCAGTCAGACTCCTGTTATCACTATCGGCAAGTCAACCGGGGAAGTCGAGGAGATTAAGAATACTGCAGAACTGCAGAACCTTAGGCGCGATAATCCCGGTCTGTATGGACTGCTGGTAAGTAGTGGCCGGGCAGCCTATCAGAGAGAAGTAGAAAGAAGGCAATCGGAATATAAGGCATCCGTTTCAGCAGGTAAGACTATAGAAGCTGACTTCAAGAAGCGCAATACTTTACTGCCGGATAAGCAGTATATAGATAATATCCAACTGGCAGAATTAAAAGAAACCAGCCCTGAGGTTTATAACGCTTTACGAACTGGCGGGTTTAAGGAAGCAGAAAAATGGGTAAAGGAAAATTATACGGTACTGCCTGATAAACAGACTATGCTCAATACAGATCTTACCAGAATTAAGGATACAAGCCCTGATGTTTATAATAAACTTATTACCGAAGGGTTTGCCTCTGGGTTGGCTTATTCAGAATCGCAGAATAAGTTATATGAAACACAGACTGGCGCCATATCCAAGATAAAAAGCATAGCTCCGGCGGCCGTGGGTGCCGAAGGAGGCATATATCTGTCACAGGCTATGCAGGCCGGCGCTAGTCCTGATTTACTGAAAGAAGCTGGTTATACCGATGAACAGGTAAACGAAGCTCAGAAATGGGTTGTAGCGTCTTTAGATGATAGGGTTGAGACATCTTCAAAGATGATATTTGGTAAAGATTACGACAGCCTTTCTACTCTGCAAAAGTCAGTAGCCATACAGCAGGCAGAAAATGTCCGTATGTATACCAGGGAAACGATGCCTCCGGTGGTTAGCGTGGGGATCAGCCTTGCTCCAGTTATGGGTACTATGTATTTCTGGGATGAAATGACACCTGGAGAACGTGCCTTTTCGGCATCAATGGATGTTCTATTTATATTTGGTGGATACATATTGCCACGTGTAATAGCTCCTGTAGGGCGTGCCTTCTCTAAAACCGGCGTGGCTGACGATATCGTAAAGGTTATTACAAAGCGGGGGAATATTATAGCGGATGGTTTGAAAGGTGTTGATCCTGAATTAGCCCAGGCAGCTAAAACTGTAGCTATTGCACAAGGTAAGTATGCCGATGATTTAGTGAAGGCGCAAGGATTACGAACTGCTATAAATGAAACAGATGATATTATAAAAGCTAATAATTTAGTTACTAAAATAGAACGATTACCCGGTGAAGCTGGGAAAATAGTCCAAAGCCAGCAATATCAATTACTTGATGATATACTCCGGCAGAGCAGGCTTGATTTAGCGAAAGTTGAAGCCTCTCTATCCGAACAGGCGCTTAAATTAAAACAAGTAAGTAATGTATGGGTAGAAGCTAATAGGGCAGTAGAATTAAACTTGTTAAAGAATCAGGTTAGTATATTACAAAAGGCTATAAGAAATTCAGATGATGCAGTTAGATTAAAAGAAATATCAAGGGGATTATCCAAGACTATAAAAGACCCTGTTAAATTAAAGGCTGCAATAGAAAATACACCGGAATGGAAGCGGTTATCGTTATTAGCTCAACAGGCTAATAAACTTGAAGTTGCTGAAGGTGCAATCAATGCTGCATGGCGTGATGCTGATATTGTTACCTATACCAGGCAATTAGTCGAGCAGGCTACAAAATCACCACCTGCGCAAAGACTGGTTGAAATACAGGCGGAATTGGGCAGGGCTGAAGCATCACTGAAAACAACACGTGCTAGATATCCAACCGAACCAGCTAAATGGGCGGATATGTCTGATGATGTGGCAAAGTTAAGATCAGAAATAAACGCCATGAAAGCCGGAGAAGCCTCTGAATTATCTTTAAGGCTGGCATCTATAAGAGAGACTATACCTGTATTAGAAAGGCTGGTTAAAGATGCCAGGGCTATCATGAAAGGTAAAAAAATAATCAGACCAGCCAGCCCATACTTTGATGATTTAGAGAAGGCTTTACAGCAGGCAAGGCGTATCGAAGCAAGCCTGACCGATGATGTCGCTAGGTTAATAAAAGATATGGATGTTAAATATCCTGAAGGTGGAGGCAGAGGCGGCGGAGGCGGCGGAGGTACCGCAACAAAAACACGGACACCTGTAAGACCAGGCGGTGCAGTATCAACAACTACAGAATTAGCAAGCCTGCAAAGCCGGGCAGCTGCTGGACAGATAGCAAGGTTACTTGGTTTATCGCCACTTGAAGATGTGAGGGCTACTCCGATAAAAACACCTTCAAGAGAACCTTCCTTAATGCCTGGCAGGCAGCCGTCTATCTCACCGACAATAACACCTGAAGAAGAACCGGTACCGGGTAAAACACCGATGCCTGAACCTATACCTGAAAAAGAACCGAGTAAAGAAAAAGGCGGGGAACCTTCCCCCAAGCCCGTACCTACTATTACCACAACACCCGGGCCTGCACCGACTCCATCCGGCGAACCTGAACCAACGCCAGAGCCAAGTCCGGAACCAAGCCCGGAGCCGTCACCGGAACCTACTCCTATCCCTACTCCCGTTCCTACCAAGACTCCCATACCAACGCCGGTTGAAGGAACAGGGGGTTTACTCCGTATGCCTCCGCGTACTGCTCCTGATGAAGAAAAACGGGCGTACATAAAGGCAGTTGGCGAAGCCTCCACATGGGTACAGGGCGAGCTACAAGGTAAAGATGTATGGCATGTGGTAGTCGGTCCTTACGATACGCCAAAGCACCTGATTGTTCTAGGTGATGCCCCTGAAGGAGCTACTAAATTCAAAGGACCAGGAGAGGCATACAAGAGTTTTACCAGTAAAGGCAGGCTACCGAGAACACCTGTTAAACTTGAAGGTGGCGCCGTTGATCCGGTGATAACTAAGTCCGGGCTGACATTCATTAAAGACCCGACATCACACCGGAGGGGCAGACCGAAAAGGCAGTATCGTGAAGTGCCGGGCATGCCGGGGGTTATCGAATCGGGCAAAGGTAGAAACAGAAAAAGGAAGTTAGCGAGGTAATGCAGAATTATTATTACTTCATGCTGATAGTGGTTGCCCTGATATTCGGTAATTTACTGTGGCAGGTAGTTAAAGATATCCGCCAGGCGGAAGGTGAGCAAAAAACTAAAAAGATTTGGATTTATTCAGGAATTTGCGCCGGCTGTTTTATATTTTACGCCGGATTGAGAATATTCGCTAAAGAACCATTATCTGATTTATATTTTTGGCTTTCAGGGATTAAATAAACAACAACCGAATAAAAATACCAACCAATAAAGCATCTGCGGCGATAAACAACCACACTATTAACCAAAATAACCTTGTATTTTCCCTCAGTACCCTTTGTAATAGATCCTTGTCTTTTCTATAATCGTAGTCCTTTTTCTTCTTATCTTCGGATTTCATACCTTCCATACCCCCTTTTTTACAGCTAATTCGCACTAGGATCCAAAATTAGCCTATCGTTTATCATTAGTAGACCGATTATACCTTGCATCGCTAGATTTCGAAAGGGCGCCCTTTTACTTTTTTATTTTATTTTACATATTATCAATGATTAGTCTCGAAAAGGGGTTAGGATATTTTTGTCGTTTACTAATCCCTTTTATCTACCAGGATATCGCCACCACACCGCGGACAGGCTTTAAGTTTTATGGTCATTTTCTATTTGACTCCCTATTAAACTTAATGGTTCTTGCAACTTCGCGTAGTATTAGGCATTACCTCGATACGGGAAGTTGCAAGTAAGCATTTGAACTTTGCCACAGTCCGGACATTCCGCTTCCCAGTGGATATCGTGTTCTATCTCTTTATTCCTCTTAAAAGTCATTTCGGTTACTACCAGGCACTTGCTACACCGGATGCGTTTGGTTTTCATTTAACACCGCCTCCATTAAAAATCCCCCTATGTATTCGGTATAGGCTGGTGGGATTGCTTCTCTTAACAATGGTCTGTTAGGCATCCAATCTATGCCGTAAGCGGTCGCTAAATCCTGCCTTTTTACTCTTTCGTTTGGATAATTACTATGTGGCATCATTCCTACAATCCTGCCACTTTTAATCCAGCCTCTTGTATTCTCAGCTTTCATAGGAAGTAATAATATTTCAAATCCATGTAACTCGAAATTCCGAACCTTTTTATACTCACCATCAAACATTGTGCCTTCTAATTGGATGTAATTTCTCAATGGAGCTCCGACTACATTTTCAATGACAAATGGTTTATTAGTTAGAAGTAGCAGCTGCCGTGTAGGGTCGACTAAATCAGGGTGTTCTTTTCGATGTCCAATGAGCATACTAAAAGCCTTTGAATATGCTTGACATGGCGGGCTTGCGTGTATCGCCACAAAGTCCTCCAGATACAAGGTTTCGCCGTTACTGAATGTCAATCCCTCACCTGCTAATAATCTATCTATAGCTTCAAGCGCATCCATCTGAA
>Ga0172381_10001867_pt1 | contig 24068 bp, 45 predicted proteins | sample Leawel6488metaG_FD_119754 | JGI IMG/M metagenome (GOLD analysis project Ga0172381, IMG submission 119754) | Leachate microbial communities from a municipal landfill in Southern Ontario, Canada - Leachate well 64-88 metaG | ecosystem: Engineered > Solid waste > Landfill > Unclassified | place... | reverse complement strand
TTTAACTATATCATCTATATTGCGATATTTATAAATAAAGCCTTCCTTTTTAGGAACTACGCAAAATGAACAATTTCTAATACAACCCCTAGTTATAAATCCATAAGATTTATCGTTATCTGGATAAATTGAATAATCAGGTTCTAAATTATCAAATTCAGGTGATAATTTAACTTCCAAATCATAACCAACTCCACCATTTAAAACATTATCACAATCTATAATTTTAACAACATCTTTATTAATTTTGAAAATGGTTGATATATAAACTTTGTTGAATTCATTAGCATAAATTATTTTTTTATTCATTTGTTTTGAATAATAATCTAAGTTTAATTTAATTAATTTAACAAAATCTCCATTATTCTTATGGTAAGTAGATATTTTCATTAAAGCAAGATTTGGAATTTTTCCATCAACATCAACTAGCAATATTCTATCTACCAAAATATTCACCAATTAATTTTATAATGTGCTGGTTTAGCTTCAAACAAATAACCTTTCTTAACATATCTAACTAACATATCTTCTTTTATTTTTGTTAAAATTTTATCTATCGGAATTAACCCATCAGCATCACTCATTTTTATTAAGTGTGGAACTAAACTTTCAAATAAAATATCTTCCATACTTTTTGATTTTTCTTCTTTAGGTTCTTCTTTAAATTCAGTATCGATGTTATTTTTTAAATCTAAAGAACTATCATCAAACAAATCTTCACCACTAAAATTAGAATCTTTAGATTGTTCAAAGACTTCTTCCTCATTGGTATTTGCTATAAAATCAGTAATCATAGTTCTAGTTTTATAAACTTTAACTTCAATTTCTTTATAGTTCAAAATATTAACTTTATTTCCTTCAAAAGGGTGTATTCCATAAATCTCATCACCACAAAAACGTCGTATATATTCTTGTGCAACTTCAGGACATACATTTTTAACATTTTCCTTACAAGCATCAACTACTTTTTTCCAATCAATAGTTCCTTCAAAGTTTTTGAAATAATCACTAGCTTCATAAGTGCTAGGTCTTGATTCATCATTTTTAACAACGTAACCATTCGTAACTAGAGATTTCATATAACTCTCAACGGTTGTTACAGATGGTGTAATTCCATTCTTTAAAATGTTAGAATGTATTTCTTTTATTTTCATTGATTGTGATGCTCTATTATTCAATGCGTGTTTTCTTAGAATATCTAATATCAATCTTTCAACATCTGAACATTTCATAGCTGATCTTATCAATATATTTTTAAAAACGATGTGATTATACCAAGCATCTAATGGAGTTACCAATACATATTCTTTATTTCGCTTTCTATATGTTATTCTATCATAATAATGGAATAATGTTATACCATAAGTGTTTGATAAATACTTATCAGTATCTCTTCTTGAATCTGTAAAGAATGGTGGTATTGATGATATAACTGATGTTCCTGGAACATAAATGAAATTTATTTTTTTTATATCTGGTAATGACCTAACATAATTTTGATAATCTAAAATAACTTCAGGAGTTAAACCATAATCTTTAAATGGATTTTGAGCTCTTAATAGTTTATCTTTTATAACATCTAAATTTTGTTCTATTGAAGAATTTGTATGTAGTGTTGTAATTCTTGATACTAATTCATCACCTAATTTAGTAGAATTCTCATCAGCTAAAGAAGATATAAATGGTTTAACTTCTATTGTGAAAGTTATTGGTCTTTTCCATTCATCTAATGTTTTATAAGAACCATCTTTTCCCTCTCCCCAATCTTTTAATAGTTCAAGTACAGTATCATTAATTTTGTTAATTTCAGGAATTATAAAATGAGTTCTTGAATTTAAATTAGTTGCATCTCTAAAGTTTGCTTTTTCAGAAGACTGATCAATTTCTATTGGATTTGGAGCATATGTTCCAACAATAGACATTATGTTCGATTTTCCACTCGATCTTGATCCTGCTAAAAGTACACATTGTTTACCTAAAATAAAATTAGTAAATACAGCCATCCTAGTTTCAAATTCTCCTTTGACACCATTGTATCTATTTGTTTTAATAACATCAAAAGATTTATGTATATCAAACAAAGTAGGAACTACTTTTGGCTTAAATGAGAAATCAAACTTTTTATCTTCAACTTTTTCCATCAACATCACTTTTTTTATAATCTTGTTTTTTGTAATTCCATAAATCTCTAAACATTTGTATTTTAAAAAAAGAACTTTTTGTATTTTTGTAAAAAGGATATCTATATCTATTATCCTGATGACAACCACAAAAAGAACTATTACAAAAAATACATTTATGTCTAGTTTCGTTATTCATTTAAAACATATGTTTCTTAGAACCTAAACAATCTTCACCATACTTCTCTTTAAGCCAAATTCCGACATCATGTGAACTTAATTTATCTTTTGGTGTAAATGCAGTATTACAATCATCACAATGGCAAATTACATCTTTCTTTTCACATTCCAAAAGTATATCAAATAAAGGTTCAATTTGTTCAAATCTCTCTTTAGTTGAATCATCAAGTCTTGACTTTGACATATCATTTACTTTAATGGTGTATGGAACATTTAAAGGTTTCATATCTATTTTTTTAGACTTGCAATATGGACAAGTAAAATCAAAACATTTCTCTTTCAATAAATCAATTTCAAAGTCATCACTCATTTAAATCACCCAATTAAAAACAAAAAGAATATATTTCACTAGTTCTTTTTTCAGCATTATCTGATGTATAACCAAGAACATTAACTAAATTATCTAATATGATTGTTCTTATCATTTGTTCGTTGTAATTAATAAATGATGGACTTTCTTTTAAACTTTTGATAAGTTTATTTTCATCGTTAGTTAATTTTGGATCATCTACTTTATTTGCAACAACTTCAGGATTATTAACAACAGATTCAAAATCAGGTATGGTTTTAACTTCTTTAGTTTCTATTGGATTTGGTTGAACAACTATTGTTGAAGAAGCAGGTGCTGGATTTCCAGCAACAACTGCACTCTTAGCAATATCAACAGAATACTTAGTGTTCAACTTAGTTCCAGTTTTCTTTACTGTGAACGCAAAAGAATTAACATTTCCACCCATAACTTGGATTGTAGAAATCTTATCTATCAAAGCATCTTCAGCAGTCTTTGGTAAATCTAACTGTACCTCTTCACCAGTTGCCAAATCAATAACATCCCTCTTAAACGATAATTTCCTGGTATATCTTTGTTTCTCTTCAGGAGTTAAACTTATATATTTATCAATCTTTTGTGCCCCTTTAAGTGTTGTTAATATTGTATTTTCTTTAAGGTATGTTTTTAACGTATTATCCCATAAAGCAAATCTCTCATTAGTTTCCATATTTTTAAGTTTAAAAGTGAAACCATTTCCTTCAAACTTAGTTTTCTTAACAAATACCATTTATCTCACTCCAATTTGTATTTTTTAATATAATCTTTATTTAGTTTATCTTTATATACTTTCTTAACACCATCTATAAAAGAAAAAATTACGAATGCTAACCAAACAAAAGATAACCAAAACAAAACAGGTTTTAACCAAGTGATGTTAAACATCAAAAAAATCATTAAGCAGAAACTAAAAACTGAATTTAAAAATATAAAAAATGCAATACTTATGCTTAACGCAGTGACTGTTAATTCTAATTTAGTTTGTTTTATTTTATCAATCAATGTACTTACCTCCAAATTTTAATTAATTTATTTGTTTAAATAATTATTGTTATTATTTGGTTGTGACTAAAAACAACCTTATGTCCGACTCTTACTGTAAGCATCTTACTAGTAAGGACATTACGTTAGGATGTTATCAATATGTCTCCGATTGCGAGTAGATGATAATAGTATAGTATAGTCGGACGTCCGAATGTAGTCTCTAGTCATATTATCTTTAAAGGTAACATATTACTAGTATAATATAACTCTTAACTTATATTATAACTTATAACTAAGTTATACTATTGATAATGACTACGATAGTCATATTGACTACTCCATTACTAATAACCAGACGACTTAATATAACGGTAAGATGATTATAGTAAGAACGCCATATAAGTATATTACTATAATGTTCTTACTAAGATTCTAAGTATTTAATGATTATTTTGATTTTTTGTTAAAAATAACTAAATTTCAACAATTTGATTAAAATAGGTAAAATTACATCACACATATCCATTTAAAATCTGTTTAAAGGCACTTTATAGGCTGATAGGGCGTACTTTATTGTTTGGGAAGGGTAAGGTGGCTTGAACTCATATTTTTGACAAGTCTTTATAAAGAAACGCACTTTATTTTTTATTAATTAGAAAAGGGTTACATTTTGTAACCTTTTAGTTGTTAAATCATACCACTTTTTATCAATTTCACAAGCAACATAGTTCCTTTTTGTTATCATTGAACAGTAAGGAACTATTCCTGAACCACAGGTTGGATCGAAAACAATATCATTTTCATTAGAACTATGTTCAATTATCTTTTTAATAAGTTTCATAGATTTAGTATGTGGGTGTGTATTATCATTATGTTGTATGAATTCAACATCAAAAACATCAGGGAAATCCTTGAAATTAAACATTCCTTTATTCTTAACAAGAACAACAAATAGTTCATATTTATTTCTAAAGTCTTGTCCCATTCCAAAATTATTCTTATTCATTACACAAAGATGTTTGATTTTAAAACAAGTATAATTCTGGATAAAATTAACCAAAAATGGATAGTGTTTCCAATTAGTGAAATTATAGATTACACCATCATCTTTTAGAATTCTTTGAAACTCGAATAATAGTTGTAGATTTAGTATAGGATTCTCATTATTAACTATTGATTTATCCTTTCTACCATAATCAGAATTATCTCCATAAGGAGGATCAGTTATTATCAACTGAACAGATTTATCTTCAATCTTTGGAATTATATTAAAACAGTCATCGTTGTATATCTTATTTAAATCCATTTAGTAATCACCAATTTTCATAATTTATTTCTTCTTCAGTAATTTCAAATTCACAATCTTTTTTACTTATTATTGTTTTTATGACACTTAAACAATTTCCACAAGACAACAAACTTCTTTCCAAAGTAGCATCTTCAGGACATTCATAACAAGGATTAGCTTCAATAACTAATTTATCATCCATAAATAATCTATCGTGTTTTAGTCCATCGTCATCTTTTGTGTATTGGTATTTTATTTTAATTTTATCTACCATTATAATCAACTCCATTTAAAAAAATATAGTTTCATCGGGTTTAATCTGTATAAAATAATAACCTTTTCTTATTATATAATCTTTGAAATCATCAATATTATATCCAAATTCTTTACTTGATTTCAGATTTCTATAACTATTTAGATATTTTTGAAACAATTTAATATCGCAATTAGTTTTTACTAAAACACAAAAATCTTCATCATCGTCATATAATTTTATTATTTTTTCCATTTTAACCACGCCACATTTAATTTATGAACTATAAAAATAAAAAGGAGTATTTCTACTCCACTAAACTATTTGGCATACAATCATATCCATTGTATGAATATACTTTGTTAAGTCTGTTTGCAACCTTACAAGCAACTTCTCTTTCAAAATTAAGTGCTATTGTCTGATTTGAAAACATTCTTTCAAGTCTGTCAAGTTTAACTTCCAAGACATCAATTTTCAAGTTTGCAACTTCAAGTTCTGTTGGTTTCACACACATCTGGTTTATTGTCTCATCAACATATCTTTTCATATAATCAGAACCAATACCTCCACCAACACTATCCTGTTTCCAAGAAGCTTCGTTCTGTGCGATGTATGTGCTTACGCCAGACACGATTTGTACTTCATCAAGACCGTTCAATGTATCTGCGTCTATGTCTAGTCCTGTCGATGTGCACATTCCCCACTTGTTTCTATGTTCGCAATATGTATCTACATCTCCAGCGAACACTACAAAACTCAACATTGTTGCTGCGAATAACAGCAAAATTCCAAATTTTATTTTATTCATTCTATTCACCTTATTCACAAATTTCTAACTGTCTTAATATTTCATAATTTAATATTTCCATATTTTGTTTAGGAACATTTTCTGGGACGTTAGTTTCATCTTTCAAAAAGGATTCAATATAATTATCTAACTTAACAATATTTTGAATTATATCTTTTTCTTTTCCTTCTTTTTTAAGTGTTATTATTTCTTTTAACTGATTAAGTATTTTAACATCTATAACGTATTGTCCAATCAATTCTTTTATTTGTTCGCAAAAATCTATTTTGGGTAATCTTTTAAAATGCGATATGTATTTAGAATTCACTAAGCCACGCATAGCATATAAGTATTTCTTATAAGTAACTAGATTTTTAGACTTCAAATATTTATCATAATTTTGTCTACACATAGATTTATAATGATAATACATAGATTTAAAGTTTATGTTATCACTTAAAAAAGACAACCAAGTTTGTGGTTTTTCTCCATAGTAAATTATGTCTGATTGTAACCATTCAATGGTTGTAGGATTACTACTTGATAGCATTTTTGAATATTTATAAATATCAAAACCACACATATCAATCAAACAGTTTTCAGGATCACACGTATGTCCATCTTTATCGAAATGTAATGTTATAACGTCATCTTTTTTGTTTAGTTTTAGATATTCTTCTAAAGGTCTTACAAAAACAAACCTAACATCGTAATCAGAATCAGCAGAGTTCATTCTCCAAACTCTTGAACCAGATTCTACACAAAAGATTATCTTAATGTGTTTATCTTTTTCAATTTGTTCGCATATTGCTTTTATTTTTTCTTCCATTCTCCACACCATTCTTTTAATATAGTACTAATATGTTGTGGAAATCTACAACAAAATCCATCTCTATTTAAAAATTTATATTGACTATCAAGTTCTTTAAAATATTTACAAGATTCACACGTTTTTATTATTGTAGATTCCATTTTTTCATCAGTTTTGTTCTTTTTTCTTCTGCATCTTTGTACTTTTTAAGTTGTTCTTCTAAAGATGTTATTTGGTCTTTATATGACGGAATATTAATTCGTATATTTTCATTTTTAATTGCTAATTGAATCATAGACAAAGAATTTCTAAAGACTATAGATAAATAACCGTCATCTCCTCTAAAAAAGTAAGTTTTATTATCTAAATATCCATGTGGATATGATAAATCTAATAATGCTCTGAATGTCTTTTTAAAGAGTTTGGTTTGTTTTATTTCAAATTCTAAATTATCAATACTTGTTAATTTTAGATGAATTGGAATTTTAGATTCTTCAAAATCTATAAATATTTGTCCTTTTATTTGATTTTCTATATCTATCATTTCCTTGCGTTTCGAGTTTATAATATCGTTAAGTTTACTTACTTTTTTTAATAATTTGTTTTGATTATTCATTTATCATCATCTCTTTTTGGTTTGAAAATAATATTTGATTCAAATGAAATACATTTACTTGCATCAGATTGATATAACATTTTCATAAATCTGAAACAATTATCTCTATGTATGCAGTTTTCGCATTTAATCATTTTGACCTCAATATTTCATATATTTCTTTGCAACGGAATGTATTTCTTTCTTTAATTTCTCATTCTCTTCTTTTAGTTCAAGATTCTCTTTTCCAAGAGTGGCTAAAGTGTCATCACTTGCTGATTTCAATTGGTTGTATTCTTTTTGACTTTTGTTTAACTTGTTCAACAATTGATTGTATTCGTTTTCAGGAACTAAAAGAATATCAGCACCTTTTGATATTGGCTTAAAATTACTTATATTAAGAACAGTTAAACAAGGATAACATATTTTATCATAATCTTCATTATCATAATCAAAATTATAATGGATACAATATCTGCATTCTTTCTTCATTGTTGGCATTTTTAATCAATCCTCGAAATTATCATTATATATTGAGTTAATCTCTTCCGTTATGATTCTGAGAGCATCACGAACTTTATTTATTCTCTTTCTGAGTTTCTTTTCGTCCATTATCTTCACCATTTATTTTATCGGGATTCCTGGTATTTTGAATATAAAGTGCAGATGTCGGATTTTAACCCGACTTAAAGCCTCTGCCGTGCTTATCAGATACATCGGTGTCTATTTCGACTTCTCTGGATTATAAAGAATCCACAACAATCGTACACACAAGAGAATCAATTTAATAGCAGGTTACAATCCTATACGTTGTTATTCGCTTTCAATTACGATAGTTCTCTCGTTTTACTTGATTTCGTGATTTTCAACCAACCTCACACACGAATGGTTTATTGTCAAGGAGTTTTTTGAATTTTTCAAGTCGTGTTTTACGGTTGTGGATTCTATGATTATTTATTAATTAATGTGTTTAAAACGATATTTAAATCTTTAAGACAAGAAAGTTCTTGTTCAAGACATATAGTTAATTGATTAACACAAGTTGTTATTAATTGTGAATTTTGTGTTGCCATTTGTTCATAATAAACTAACAAACATATTAAAAACAAACCAATAAGAAACAAAGCAACAACCAACACTTGTAAATTTGAACTTGTTTCACGTTCACATCTTTTAATATGTGGTTCTTTTGTTTGGTATTTATGTCTAATTTTTCTTTTTTTAATCATAATTATCACTTCTTTTATAATGTTTACATTTATGTTTATCGCTAATCAATATTTCATTAGATATTAAACAAAAACCAGAACCATTATTTTCACAAGATTTAGCATAACATCTTACAGTAACCAATTTAATCAATCTCCAAAGCTAATTTATAACATTCATCGTGTCCATATTTGTCAATACACTCTTGACAAAAACCACAAGAACAACAAATTGGTGATTCTCGTTTACAAATTACACATTTCATTGTAAATCACCTAATTTTATTAATATCCATAGGACATCTTTGATAATATTTTTCACCACGAACATAACCACAACGTGAACATTGTATTACATCTGCTTGTTTATCTAGTTCAAAATTGTGTTTCATAATAATCACCTAATCAAAATCTTCATAATGTGTTTTATTAACAACAATATTATAAGCACGTTCTAAATCCCAATCATAATAGTCAGTAGAACCATCTTTATTAATTCCAACAGTATTACCCGCCATTTCTTTTAGCATAAGTTTAAAAGTTTCTTTTCCATACTTTTTGATGGCTTGTTTTTCGTTCATTTTAATTCAACCCGCAAATTAATATTTAATAATTTTGTTCTTTCTTTAACCCACTTAGAAATATTAGCATTTTTCTTTTTTTCTTCTTTTATTTTCAAAGCCGTTACGCATAAATCGCAATAGTAATCGTGACCTTTAATTAGTGTTGTTTTGGGTAAACATTCCACCCTAAATACACGCACAAAAGTAACATCATATTCTTCACCACACAAATCGCAAATACGTTTTTCAGAAATAATGTTGGTAGTTTCTAAATTGTCCATTTTACAATCACTTCTCAACGTTATGTTTTTTCAACAATATTTGTTTATATTCGTTCCAATAAGATGAATCATCAGTAATAAATTCTTCTAAATCTTCTAGTAAACTAATAATTTCTTTTTTATGTAATAATTCAAGTTGTAATTTATAAATAGTATGAACATCAACCGCTAATTTAAACGTTGGATTTCTCATATATTCTTGTCTTACAAGTTCAACATCATAACCATATTCAGCAAAATCTTTCAAATCTGGTGTTTGTTTTTCTAAAATAAGATTACATCCTTCAGGAGGATTTTCAACAAAAGATGCTTCTATAAATTCAAAATCATTCTGTTTTTTATTTTCCATTTTAAACGTACCATTTAGGCATATCACTTTCATATGTAGTTTCTGAACTAACTGTTGAGTTATCTAATGATGTTAAATCATCTTCTTCAATATAAACATCACGTGACTCGTTAATTTCTTGTTTTAAATCTTCAAACTCATTAATTTGTTTCTTATCTTTCTTAGTAAGTTTTCTTCCACAATTTGGACAATATGAATGATCAGAATTAATCATATCTTCCTTACATTTTGGACAAATATACCAATTACAAGTAATGGATTCATTTTCACTAAATTTGATTACCATTTATAATTACCCGTTTTTAGTTTAACAATTCTTAGTTTTTGTTTGTTATATTTTTTGAGTAAAGTATCATATTTAGTTTTAGGAACATATTTATCTTTCAATAATGTACCATCTAAAACCTTAACTCCAAAACACTCTTTAATACATTCGTGTTGTTCTTTTGTGAGTTTTAGTTTGTTGTGTTTCACACAATACATTTTATTCGGATTATTGCATTCACATTCAAAATTATCATTCCAATATTTATCAACTTCTTTCTTAGCATTTACCAAAGCTGACATAGTTATAACTGAATTTATTGGTTTTGAACATAAATAAGTAAAATTAGAATTACAAACATCAACATAGTGTTCAGTCATATCAAGCCACAGTTGTTTTACACGGTTAGTTCCCCTACAAATAGTTCCTGTTGTTTTACAATAACTATCACTTATTTTACCTAAATTTGAAACATCCATGCACACCTTACGATTATCACTTTCATTACAAGCATAAGTTTTATGGTGACAATGTTTACAAACTTCTTCTTTAAAATCTTCTTCACTTCTTTTAGATTTACATAAATCACAATTACACGTTTTAGAATTTAAATAACCAGTACACATAGTAGCCATTTCAATCACTTTCCAATTCCAAATCATACTTAGCACAAATAACTTCAAGTTCAGCAATTACTTGTCTTTTTATATTAACACAATCAGTATTAACCTAACCAGTTATTTTTACGTTTATTTCAGAATATACACTCATTTCAATCCACACTCTTTTGCATGGAACTTACATAATTTTGATGTTAATATATTATTGTTTGGTATATATAACTTCCTTTTGCAACCAACAACACCGCATATAGTTTGCGGGTATTCTTTAGGTAAAGCTACAAAAGTCATAATCCCCACTCTTTCTTTTGTTCTTCTGTTGCATCGTAGATGTTACCTACTTTATTAAAAGAAGATTCTTCGGCAAATTTTTTAGTTTTAGTGTCAACCATCAAAAAGCCACCTAGTCTACTATTATAAGTAAGAATATAAAAACTACAATTTTCACAATATACATCTCCTTCGAAACCTTTAAAAGTATCAACAAATTGTCCGACTGTTTCTGGGATTACTTTAAACGTATTTTCATCATTAATTATATAATAAACATCGCCAGTAATACCATTAGTTCCTTCTATTCTTATTATTTCAGTTTTTATAATTAAATATCCATAAACCCATTCTTTAGTATCTTTTATTTGTCCTCTGAATTTTATTTGTCTCATTTTAGTACCTTTTAACTCTTCTAGTTCTTAACTCTTTAGAAGTTTCTGGAAATTCAATATCCATCCAATATAAAATTTCATTTGCACCAGCAACATGATTTATGAAATTGCCATTGTGAAAATAAGCAACACTCTTAGTCATTTTTGTTTCATAAGGATTACTCCATAAAACAAAATAAGTTCCATTCTTTGCAGGTTTTACATCATCTATAAAATTCCAGTTATTAACCAAATTAATCACCACAATCTTTTATATTAAGTATTGGTTTAATTCTATTAATTATTTTAGTAGTAGGTTCTATCGCTTCTTCAATTATTTTAGAATCTTTATAAGCAAAAGGAGATTCATCAATAGTTTTAGTATTGATACTTGTTGAATAAATACCAACCATAGTTTCTTGGAAATCTTCAAGTGTTATTTTTTGTTTAGCTTGACTTCTACTTAATACTCTACCAGCACCGTGTGGAGCTGAATAGTTCCATTCAGGATTTGATTTTCCCTCACAAATAAGTATTCCATCTCTCATATTAAAAGGTATAATCATTCGTTCTCCAACATAAGAACGTATTGCTCCTTTTCTAATTATATTATCTATTGGATCTATATAATTATGTATTGATTCGATAGTATCTTTAGGAAGCCAATTTAAACACGCACATATCTTGTAAGCTATCAAATATCTGTTTATTTTAGCAAAGTTTTGTGCGATGTACATTGAACTTAAATATTCTTTTGCTAAATCATTAGTTAAATATCTTAATGTTTTATTTTCAAAAGCAACACCATAATTTTGTTTTGCTTTATCTAATAATGTTTGAATATTTGATTTATCGTCATTTGCTAGTATTCTAATCTTTTCTGCATTTAAAAATGTTTCTCTTTCTTGTTCTGCAAGGTCTATGGCTTGTTTTTGATAATAGTCACAAACACACTTACCAAAGTTTCTTGACCCTGTATGAATAGTTAGCCAATATTCATCATTTAAATCTTTACCTATTTCGATAAAATGATTTCCACCACCAAGAGTTCCCAACGCACATTTAGCTTTATATTCATCTATTCCAATTAGTTTACAAACAAAAGTTATATCTTCCATAATCTGTTCGTGATTTGAATTAATTTGAAACATATGTAAGTACCTATTTAATTTAGATACTTTAGAATGAATTCTAAATCCCGTGGGGATTGTTTGCTTAATTATTTTATCAATAGTTTCAAGTGAAAATTTAAGGTCATTACCTATATTAATAGATAACATTCCACATCCTATATCTACTCCGATCACATTTGGAACTATTTTATCTGTAACTTTCATAGTAAAACCGATAACACTTCCTTTACCAGCATGTGTGTCAGGCATAATAGCAATAGGATTAGTGAACGCTGGATGACTTACAAATTCATAAATCTGTTTTGATGTTTCCTCATCAATGTCATCAATCATTACTTTCGCATTAGTATATTTTCCTTTTATTCCATACATTAATAATCACCATCTAATTGTACACTTCTTAAAAAAACCACAACAAACAGTTCCTTCAACAGTTTTGTTATTTGAGTTTGTAGCTATGAATTTAGTTCTATAAATATCTTCTTGACCACAACCAAAAAAATCATAACCATCAAGGTCTATGTTAGTATAACCTTGTTCAGTTAGTATTTTTTCAACATTATCGAAATTATTTTTAGTTTCAAAAAATGAAAATGAAAAACAAATCAAACATAATAGACTAACAATCAAAATTGGAATTATATAATCTTTAAAAGACATATCAATCACTTTTTAGTATTTCTAAAATTCTTTTCTTTCTTAAACTTCCCAAAAGATTTTAAGTAATCGGTAAACTTAGTTTTACCAGTCTTCTTTTTCCATTCACAAAACTTTTTATTATTTTCATTTGCTTGTTTTTTAATATCTAGTTTGTGTTTATATTCTAAACTAGATGCTAAACAAGAACCTAAATAATTGTTTTTATAGAATTCTTTTTTACAATCTAAACAACAAAACAATGGATGAGGAATATCTTCTGTCGGAATTAGTTTTATTCTACAATTACAACATTTAGGATAGTCATTTTCTAAACAAAATGTACTTATTTTAAACAATCCTTTTTTCTTATCATCGTTAAGTGCTAAATATAAATTTATGTGTTTTGGCACTAACAACATAGATAATTTATTCAAATCTTTTTCAATTTGTTTTATAATTTGTTCATCTATATTAATTGTTCCTATTTTTTCAGTTTGACTTTTTTTAGTCTTCCATCTTATTAAACTATATTCTTTCATAACTAATCACCATTTTAAACGTACTTTAAAGCCAATTATAGCCCATTACAGCCACTTTTTTTAGTTCCTAATAGCAAAGTGGCTTTAAATAAAATAATGGCTTATTTAGGCTTATTTTAAGAATGTGGGTAATATTTATATACTCAACGAGATACTCACACCTACTTAAATTCAGTTTTATTTCCTTTTCTTAACAAATAATCAGAAGATACGGATTTAAGAATCTTTCTACCTATCTTTAAATCATTTTCTTCTTTTAAGGATTTAATAACACAACCCTCTCTAATTTGATTAGGTTCAATTATGCTAGTTCCATCAGTAAGATCGTTAAGTAGTTCTTTCTTAAATAACCCCTCATAAATTTCAGGAACTGTTTCTAAATTAAGATGAAGTTCTGAACAATAAATCATAAAAAGGTCATAGTCAACATATTTTCCATTAACTTTAATATCGAACAATCTAAGTTTGTGTTCTTTCTCATTATAAGTTAAATCTTGTATTCCCTCCCCATAGATTTCTCCATAAAGAATAATTGAATCAAAACCACATTCAAGTTTTAACTTTTCAAGTTTATTTTTCAAATCATACTTTTTATAAATATTTCCCCAAACATCACTTGAATAATAACCTTTTCTATTTTTGTTTTGGATTTGTACGTTATGACTACCATAAACGAATTCGTGAGTTCTATGTGTTAGTTTGTTAAACAAATCAACAACATATTTAATAAGTTTATTATTGTTGCCATTATATAGAGGTAAAATTCCATAACGTGCATTACAACCGTGAATCTTCTCGGTCACAATAACTAAATCATCTTCACTAAATACATTAGGATAGTTCTTTATATTTTCAATATCAGTATATCTATCAAACAAAGGATTCAACTTCTTCTTACTTGTTGCCATAGGTCGCATAGATGTTCCAGGTTCAGGTGGCATCCATTTGGTAATTCCTAACTGTTCAGCGACATCATCTCCAACTTTAGCATTAATGAAATTAGGTAATACTAATCCTTGTGATAAGAAACCTCTTAGTTTTTGACTTTCTATTCTACCATTCTTTCTTAAATATTCCAACTTAAACTGTTCAATTAAATTAGTTGGAACTATTGAATCTGGTGGAATGAATATAACTTCATCACCAACTTTGAAATTGTTCAAACCAACAATACAATTCCAATCGTTATCTTTCATTGTTATAACATCTAAACGATCTGCGTTTGGATGCTTTGTAACTGTTTTTACTTTTGTAACTTTTACGTTTAAACTACTCATAATTAACACCTTTCTTAATTAAATGTTTAGCAAATAACTCTTTACAAGAATCATCTTGTGTACAGAATTCTATAAATTCATCAGCGTGTGTTGAAATATATTCATCAAGTCCATCAAAATTCATAATAATCACCTATTTAATATTAAATAATAACATTAGTTTTTGAATGAATGTTTTCGGGAATGGTTTCCAATCGTAAGGTTTCAATTTACAATCCAAACAACAATCAAGATAACAACCAGTAGTATTCATTTTTAAAAATGCAACTTCCCAATCATATAAATCAGTTCCAGAATATTCTTGTGTTATAACTCCAACACAACCATTCTCAGTAACAAAATCTCCTATTTTGAATCTTTTCTTAACCATTAAAATCACCTTTATTTCTTTGCTAAATCATCATACTTTTTAAGCCAACTATCTTCGTTCTGATGTTCTCTTATTGACTTAACAATAAAGTCAGTCTTTGCGTTACTGAAATGATAATCATTACAGTATCTTTGTGCTATTTCTGCACCAAGTATGTCGTGATTTAAATAATTAAAGTAATCTTTATTCTTTGCTTTTACTTTGGTGAATGGTTTACCTATGTCGTGAAACAATGCAGACCATAAGTATTCAGGTTCTGTATGTTCTTTTCTAGTTTCTTCCACTGTTAAAAATGTATGTGTATGAAGTTCGTGTTTGTGATTTGGATTCTCTTGATTGAATTGTAGTTGTAAAGATAGTTCTGGAAAGATTACTTGAAATATGTCCAAACAAAACATTATTTCAATACAGTCTGCTAAAAGTATTGGTTCTAATGTGAACATCTTTTCCATTTCTTCAACTATTCGTTCTTTAGAAAGTCTTAGTAATTCCCATCTGGTATGAATAAGTTTCTCTCTAGTTTTTTCTTCAATTAGTAATTCAAATTTACTTGTCAATCTTATTCCTCTAAGTATTCTAAGAGGGTCTTCTTGGAATCTTTCAGTTGGATTTCCAACACATCTAAGAATTTTCTTATTTAAGTCATCAACACCATTAACATAATCTTTAACGTTACCATTCATATCGCAACAAATTGCATTTATTGTAAAGTCACGTCTTCTTATATCTTCTTCAATAAACTTAGAAAACTTAACAACAGGTTTCCTTGAAGTTTTATCATAGATTTCACTTCTAAAAGTAGTAATCTCAACAGTCATTCCTTTGAACTTAAAACCAATAGTTCCAAATCTTTTACCAGTTAAGTAACTTCTTGCTCTTCCTTTTAACCAGTTCTGAACATCGTCTGGTTCAAGAGCAGTAAATAAATCGTAATCGTGAGGTTCAATACCTAGTAAAGTATCTCGTACACAACCACCAACAAAATAAATTGGTGATGGAAAGTCTTTTAGAAATTCTGCAATTTCAGTCATTGTTTTGTTTAGTGTGATTTTCATTTTTAGTACTCGACAATAACATCAATATTAATATTGAATTGTTTTTCTATATCTTGTAAGACTAATATTATTTTTTTAAAATAATTTTTGTCATATATTGTTGTGGTAAACCCTTTATTTGAATATAAAATTCCGAAATTTATTTTAGCAATAGTAAATACATATAATTTAGTTATCCAATAAACTCCAACCTCACATTCATCTGGTTTTACACTTAAATTCAATTCTTTTGAAAGTAAATTTAAAATCTTTTGCTTTGTTGTTGGAACTTTATAAGTGATTTTCATAGGTCTTCAAATCGTTTTATTTTTTTATTCCACGTTTTAAAGAATGTTTGTTTTATAAAATCTTTTGCATCATAAACCGATGCAGTAGCGTATCTATTATTATTAATAGGATGTGATTCTAAAAAGTCTATTTTTTCTTTTAAGAACTTTCGCAAATCGTTTACTGAAATATTTCCATTTTTATCAATTAAATGGTCTATTGTTATTTTCATTTTGATTTCAACTCGTGTTTTGTACAGGTAAATTCTTGATTTCTAAGGTCTGCAAAATCTCCATCTTCTGTGATGAAAGAACCATTATAACCTAGTTTTCCTTTTACATAAGTATTGCAACCTCTATGTTGGCAGTATAATCTAACATTAATAACTGAATTTGCATATTTCTGTTCAGGTTTTTTATAGTTCTTTCTTGAATTTTTATGACCTATGTGTTCAATCATTTTAATCTTCCAATGATTTATTTAATTTTGATAAACAAGAAGAACATTGAGAATGTTCTGGATAATCTATATTTACATTTAAATATGAAACAAGATTTCCACATTCAGGACACATATAGATAGTTCCTTTATATTCGTGTTTCTTAAGTATTTCTTTTTCTTTTAGTTCTGTTTCTGTGGAACTTTTTTCTAATTCTAATTCCAACTTTTCTTGTTCTTCATCTTCTTCTTTTGTAAATGGCATCATTTCAATTACCTTTCCAGATTTTTCTCATTATGACTTGATTGTTAAAATTAGTTCTTAGTTCTTCTTTTTCTTTTGGGTCGTTTAAGAACGGCATAAACATCAATAAAATGGAATTATTAAGAAAATTATCAAGAGATTTATCAGTTGTATCTTTTAATTTAAAATAGTTTACACCTAATTCTTTTGCTCGTTGTTCTTCTTCATCAGTAAATACAAATATTATTGCCATTTTAATCACCTTTAAAGAAATTACAGAATGGACATTTTGATAACAGTTCATCATAATATTTTTTGCAAACTTTACATTTTTTTGAATGATTAGTAACTTTGAAATCGTCATCAATATAACTAGCAGAACCACTTCCACTCATTAGTCTATATTTTCTTGGATTCATAGTAGTATCACTATTTAGTTTTAATAATTGTAACTGTAATAAGCTATAATTAGCTTTAAATAAGAAAATAACCCTTATTTAATCATAAAGAAAACAAAAAAGTTCTTTTAATTCATTTGGAATTACTATCAACTTCTTTTTTAACAAATCTTTGTAATGTTTCTTATTAAAAAAAACAGTATAAACTTGTTTATCATTAATCATCATTTGTGCAACTTGAAGTTCTACTTTAAGTTTATATTTAGGATCAACTTTCATTCTAAGAATATGTTCTGAATTAATTCTTGAATCTTCTTCTGAACGTTCATTTTGCATAAAAATCACACTTAATTAAAATAATAAAATAAAAGTAAATGTAGGCGTTCAGTTACGCCTCGTTGTTCGGTTTTAACCTACTCTCATAGAACAGGATGTATGTGACCACTACACCACAACCTCTTTCGAAGACGTCTGGAATCGAACCAGAGTCACATCCCCATTATTTAGGTTGTTGACTATAAGTCTCATTTACTATAAAAATAAGAGTACCTTTGTAGAAGTATTATCTACAACCTACTGCGTCAAAATACTCTTATGAAAATAAAAACCTGACTAAAAAGTCAGGACACAGCCAATCGGCAAACGTGTATTTTATTGTCTTCCATATTAGGAGTACAAATGGATCACTGGTTTGGAATCAACCATTTGATACCAATGAAAATAATTAACAACTCTTATCGCCAAGTTTTAGCGATATTTCTTTCAAGTCATTATATAACTTATCAACACAATTAATCTTATCTTGTTGTGCTTTTGTTGTAGCTTCAAGTTTACTCAATTTTGTAGAAAGTTGTTCTTTTCTTTTTTGAGATTCACATTTAGCTTTATTTATTTTAAGATCAATAGTCTTATCAGAATTACCAACAGAACTTAATATTTTCTGGTATTCCTGTTCAGCCTTTAGATTTTCAGTCTGTTCATCTTGTTTGATTTTTTCAGATTCAATTTGAACTTGAAGTTTTAAACTATCAAGTTGCTGCGTATTTTTTCTTAGAACCTCTTCAGCAACCTTTATTTCATTTTGCAAATCATTAAGTTCAACTTGAGTATTTCTAGCGTTTGTTTTTTTCTTATTTTCAAAATCAGCACTAGCTTGTTTCTTAACAAGTTCAGCATCTATCGGAGTATTTCTAATCTCTTCAATCTCTAATAGAAGTTCAGCTTCTATTGATGCAATTTGTGACTTTAAATTTTCCTTTTCAACTTCATCATCAATTCCATTAGATAATATTGAAACTTTATCTTTCATAGCATTTGTTAATGCTTCATACTTACTTCCACTTCCCATTATAATCACCATTTAATTATCAAAAGTTCCTATATTTTTATAATAGTTACTTTCCTTTATTTTAGGATTTACAAACTTTTTTTTAAGTGGTTGTTCTAATGGACAACAATCATCCAATAGTTCATCCAAATTCTTTTTAGCCATTTAAATTAACCCATATAAGTTAAATCATCGTTATGTGATGATATATTCTTAATATCTTTGTTAGCCTCATATTCAACCATAAGTTCGTTAGTTCGTCTATTTAGCAAATAATGATCCATAGAGTTCAATATTCCTCTAAATTTCAATTCACCAACGATACCTCCTTTTATAGAGTAAGATATATTATCAACATTAACAACAACATAAGATTCAATCTTACAAATGTTATTATTACAAAAGTTCATAAACTTTTCAATCTTAATAGCATCAGTATCTTCTTGTGTTATTTTCATAGCATTTATTGCAACAACAACAGCCATATCTTCTTGTGTTGCTTTATCTATTTTTTTCTTTTTGATTGGTTTTTTGATAATTTCAAACACCTTTTTGAAGTATATTTATAGATTCTTGAACTCCTGCTCTAAATGCTTCAGTATATACAAACTGTATAACATCATACACATCAGGTAGCTTTCCTTTTTCAGCATAGAAAGAATCAACCATAGTTTTAAGATTGTTAAGTCCTTGAGTATCAAGTACCATTTCTTTTTCCATAAGTTCATACAACAAATTTTCTTTTTGTTGTTTAATTATGTTAGCACTTTCATTCCGAAGTTCTTGTATATTATTATCTTTAGAACTTCTAACTTTCAATCCACGTTCAGCCATTATTGCATTATATTGTTCTTCATCCATTTTGATACCTAGTATTTAAATCTATCAATCATATTTGGTGACTTATTAAGTTCAAGTTCTAAAAATTCCAAAACATCATTAACATCTTTTTCAAGACTAATTATGCACTTTTGAACTTTGTCATTACTATTAATCTTCTTAATAAAATCAAACTTTTCTTTCAATGCTTGTTTCTGTTCATCAATACTTACCATTAAACTCACTTTTTTTAACCTTTTTAATTAAAGGCATAACTTTTATTTAAATATTTTGTTGTTACTGGTTGGTTGTTTTTGGTTGATCCTGTTTATTTTTTTGTTTAGTTTTATATATAAACTCAAAATCATCAATGTTTCTTATGATGTGACATTGATAATCAACATCTTTACATAGTTTAATCAGCTGAGATACAACCTCAGAACAAATATTACAATTAATATAGAATGCAGTCTTTTCACCACAAACTAAATCAGCAGGTTCTCTTTGTAATGATTTCTCATACTGTGCAATAAACTTAGGTTCTTCATTTTTCAAATCAACAACCCAAAGTTCATAATTCTTTCCACCAGCACGAACATCAATAAACTGTCCTTTGAAATCTTTTATCTTATCATAAATAAGTTGTCTTCCTTTCAAAGAATCAAAAGCTAATATTGAAATATAATCATCATATTCGAACTCAGTATCGTTATCAATCTTACCATCAACAATACTTATTTCAGTTCCTAAATCTTCTTTTATCTTTTCATATATCGCAGTAACTTTTTGTTTATCCAAATCTTTTAAAGAAAACATTTGTGGAGTTATGTTATCGATTTCAACAATATCAAAATCTATAACTTCTATTTGTTTAAATCCGACTTTAGCCAACATATAAGCCAAAATACTTCCGATACTTCCACAACCAAATATTCGTATTGGTTTTGCTTCTTTTGTTGGATCAAAAAGTTTATATTGTCTTGAATAGTTTACATCTACCATAATATCACCTAATAATTAAGATAACAATCTTCAGTTAAAGTAGTTTCATTTATTGAATTGTGGTCTTTATTTAAAATATTATCTCTAATTAAATCTCTTTTTAATTGGTCATCGATATTATTTATCAAAAAATCTTCAACACTTTCTTTTGTTTCTACAACCGTTTTTTCTTCAGTTTTTTTTAACTGTTTTAATCTATTTAATTCTTGTTTAGCAACACGTTCAGTATGATGTATCAAATGTTCAAACTTAGAATCCCACTTCTTTGTACCCCAATCTTTTCGTTTTAACTCAACAACTATTGTACAAAAACCGTGTTCATAATACTTATAATTAAAATCAAAAACTGAATTATATTCTTTTAAAGTTTTTTGTAAAAGACTAACACAAACTTCACATTTAGTATATAATTCAGCACGAGTTGAAGATTTGATGTTATAAGTTATCTTAACATCTTTATTTTCTACATCCTCATCAAAAAAACCATCATCTTTTTTAGTTCCAATTAACGAAACTTGTTTGACTGATTCTTTCGTATAATCGATTTTATTTTTTTTATAGTTATCCCAGTCATAAGTTTTCTTTTTAAGTTTTGTAGTTTTAATATTTTCAAGAAAGGATTGTAATGGATCATCTTCCTCTTCAACATCTTCACAAATAACTTTAATATCGACTATATCGAACTTAACAGGGCTATTTATTACAAGACGTGAATAAATATCGACTTTAGTTTCTCTATTTGTTCCACCCGAAATTAAAAAAGCAAACAATTTACTTCTTTCAGCAAAATCAAAAGTATCATTCATATCAGTACCACTAGGATTTACCGACATTCCAGGATGAACGTGCCAATATAATATTATGTTGGCTAAATCTTCATCAGATTCGTTCTTAATAAGATTACGCATATGTTCTTTATTTATCGTAACTGTTGCACCAGTAACTTCTTGTTCAGGAAATAACCATTTCCTAATTACGATATCTTTATTTTTGTCTAATTTACCAACACCAAAAACGCCAATTTCAGAATCTATCTTTTTAGAAATATACTGAAACTGATCCCAAACATCTTTCTTCATAACAATTCTTGTTTCACTTACATCATCATTTTCAACCATCTTAATAATCACCTTTTAATTATTACCAATGAAAATCATCATCTGCAATTTCATAATCATCTTCATGATTGCCATCTAAATCAACAACAGTCCCATTATTTTGATTGTTCTGTGTATTAATTGTTGCATTAGGATTTGAACTAAAATCTAAATTTGAACTAAATAAAGAATCTAATGATGCTGAATTTATTTCAGAATTTTCAAAATCTATTTTTTTGACTTTCTTTGTAGAACTTTTCATTGTTGAATCTGTTTTACCATAAAATTTAAGAGTATAATCATATAAAAATTCAACTAATTTTTCATTGATGACAAACTCAGCATTTTTACTTTTACTATTATTTTTCTCATTAATCTTATCTATCAATAAATTATAAGTCAAATCAATATAAGATCCGTTATGTTTTATTTTTATTTTATTTTGTGCTAAATAAGTTAAGATTATGTTTATTTCATCATATAAAATATCGAATGTGCTAATTTTTTTATATATTGTATCGAAACAATCAGCCATATAAGAATCAATATTATTAGTATTTAATGTTTCTTTACTTAAATTAATTTGAAAAGTAGTATCAGTTCTAAAAAACCACAAATTAGTTGTTATTTTATTAATCATAAGTTTATCATTATTTTCAACAAAACGTAAATTTAAATAGGTTTTTGTTAGTGGATATATGTATGTATTATCTGACAAATTAAATCTAAATTTAAAAGATAAATTATTAAGTTCAATTTCAAAATCATTATTTAAAAAAGTAAATCTTTTATTTAATGATTTTATATCCATAATAAAATATGATGATGTATTATCAAACGTGATAGAATATGGTTTGTTTATTTTATCCAAACAAACAAAGTTATTAATTGATAAATCTATTGTTTTTAATAAATTTGAATGTATTTCACTCAATAATTCATAATTGTAATACTCTTTTTCTAAATCTTTTATTTTTTTAGTATAATCAGCTATATATCTTTGTTTTTCTTTATATATGCTTTTATAATATTCGACAGTATCTCTCACAGGATCTAAAACATAAGTTCTTAATATGTTTTCATCAGCGACAACAGGTTTACAAAACTTGAATTTATCCTCGAAAGATAAAATTAAATTAACAAATGAATTGAAATTATCTATTTTTTGTTTATCTATTAATGAAGAATTATTTGAAAAATCATATAATATGCGTAAAGAAGAACATATATAATCCGATGTTATTATTAAAACATTATTTTTTGGAAAATATGAAATAAATTCATTATTTTTGTTTGTAGGATTTGATATATAATAATGCACATCATTCACACTTATAAATCTGCTTGGTAAAACTATATCTCTTTTTATAGGATTTTGTTTAGGATTATTCAAACATTTAAAATCTATTGTTTTTCTAGTTGCTGATGAGAAATTATCATTATAACAAGATAATATGACCATATTATCAAAGTAAAAATCCCTACTACTAACATCTATACTTATTTTTTTAAAACCTAATCTTGTAAATAAATCACCAAGATCATTCATTGATTCAACAAAGTCTTTATAATATTTAACAAATTTTACTTCTTTTGAACCATCATCTTTATTAACGATATATGCTGGTTTAATTTCATTACAAAGATATCTTAAATCTTGTTGTTTGTTATTTTTCTTTTTAATTAAACCTTTTGTTAAATCTTCAGTTGAAACAACAACATCTTTTGTTTTTTTAACTTTAATTACCAAAATAATCACCTTTATTTAAAACCATATAGGTCTTTAGCAATAATACATTCAGATTTGAAATGAAATTCATTAAACGAAGTATAACCAGCATTCTCATAAATATCAACATAACTAGTTATACGTTCATATTTCTTTCTCCCAGTATTGAACTTATAAACCCCTCCTTTAAAGAAATTCTTTCCAATTAAAGGTTTATATCTTTCATAAGAATTATCAAGTCTACACGTTATAGCCCACTTATATAATTTGAAAATAGAATCTTCAAATTTCTTTTGTTTAAATAAACTAATTATTGATGATGGATATTCATCACCACCAAAACAACAATTTAAAGTTGATTGAGCGAAAAAACTACTGTGTGAATGTGAATGAGATCT
>Ga0172381_10001866_pt1 | contig 24080 bp, 23 predicted proteins | sample Leawel6488metaG_FD_119754 | JGI IMG/M metagenome (GOLD analysis project Ga0172381, IMG submission 119754) | Leachate microbial communities from a municipal landfill in Southern Ontario, Canada - Leachate well 64-88 metaG | ecosystem: Engineered > Solid waste > Landfill > Unclassified | place... | reverse complement strand
CGACTCCGATACGTTTTGATTGGGCACCTGTGGCGATAATAACGCTTCGAGTCTGATAAATATTTTCGCTGGTGGCAACCTTATAGATCACCGAACTTGCTCCGGGAATCAACTCTATAGAAATAACTTCTTCATAAATGACTTCAATACCAAGTTCTTTGCCTTGCTGATGCATACTATCCATTAATTCATGCGTGACCACGCCTCCGGGAAAACCTGGAAAATTATCTATCATAGGAGACATCACGATCTGTCCGCCAATGCTCATTTTTTCAAATATTTGAGTTGATAATTTGTACCTGGCGCAATAAAGCGCGGCTGTCAGGCCTGCCGGACCGGCACCTATAATTATTACATCATGCACAAATGAGTTGGTCATATATTTCCTTTGCCTGATAAGAACTGCGCACAAGCGGCCCGGACAAACAGCCCCTAAACCCCATTGATATTGCTATTTCCCTTAACGATTCAAATTCCAGCGGGCTTTTATATTCTTTTACCGGATAATGTTCTCTTGAAGGCGCCAGATACTGCCCAAGAACAAGGATATCGCAACCAACGCCGCGCAAATCCCGCATCACCGCGATAAGTTCATCCCGCGTCTCCCCCATTCCCAACATGACTGAAGACTTAGTTAACATCAAACCGCTTATTGCCTTGATCGAAACTAATAATTTTAAAGAAACACCGTAATCGGCCTGCGGCCTGACCTCCGGATACAGCCTGCGTATTGTTTCTATATTATGGCCTATCACTGCCGGACCTGATTCGATCACTTTTGCTAAAGAACAAACGCTGCCTTTGAAATCCGGGATCAGGGCCTCAATAATAATTCCCTTGCAATGCTGTTTTACTAATTCAATTGTCCGGGCGAATATTCCCGCTCCGCCATCAGGCAGATCATCCCGCGTAACTGAGGTGATCACCACATACTTCAACCCCAGGTTCTTGATCTCCCGCGCTACCCTCAGCGGTTCGTCCATATCCAACGGCAAGGCCTTGGAAACGGATTTGTTCACCGCGCAAAAAGAGCAGGTTCGCGTGCAGGTATCGCCTAAAATAATAACTGAGAGCCTATTCGCGTCAAAACACGCAGAAAAATTCGGGCAATGAGCCTCTTTGCAAACCGTATTGATCTTTATTTCATTTAATCGAGAAAGCACACTGCTTTTGATAACATCCTGCCTGAACCACCGCGGCAAAGTTTTTATCATTTACTATTCTTTACAAAATTACCCAAAGACCTATCATAAGTTTTTTCGGCATTTCCGCTAAAAAAACAACCGGGTATTTCTTTGTTTTCCCGATGATAAGCGACGCATTCGCAGCAAAGGCCTTTTCTTGAGCAACCCAAATAGCTACAGCTGCAATTCGCAAGATTTCTCTTTTTGTTCGGACAATTGCTCATCTTCTACTTTTTTTCTAAGTAACTCCAGCTTTTTTTTGATCTTTATTCTTTCAATAAAACCGGCATAATCAGCTATAACCACGCCTTTTAAATGATCGATCTCATGCTGCAATACGCAAGCCAGCAGATCCCTGGCCTCAATGATCTGTGGCTTACCGGATTCATCCATGAAGTGAACGCAAACTTCCTGGGCGCGCTTCACCTTAACACAAATACCCGGGATACTCAAACACCCTTCCTGGTTTACCTGCGTACCGCGCTTCTTGGTGATCTTCGGATTGATCAACTTGTATAATCCGCTGCCGATATCCACCACTATCATCGCCTCTTCCACGGCCACCTGCGGTGCCGCCAAACCTACGCCGTTATCGGCGTACATAAGCCTGCTCATCTGGCTTAATATCTGCCGGTGATGATCAGTAACTTTATCAACCAACCTTGTTTTCTTTCTTAGGGCAGGGTCGCCGTAAAGCCTAATTCTTAATTCGGTTTTTGTCATTGACTATAATAATCTTGGGTTTTATTAAGCTGCAGCTCTTCTCATCCACGAGCCCATAACAAACAATAATGATCTCGTCGCCTATGCAGGCCCCGCGAGCGGACGGGCCGTTAAGGCAGATTATTCCTGAACCGGCTTTTCCTTTAATAGCATAAGTCTCGATCCTCAGCCCGTTATTAACGTTAAAAACCTCGACTTTTTCTCCAGGCAGGATATCCGAAGCATCCATAAGCTTAGAGTCAATAGTAATGCTACCCTCATAATACAGATTCGCCTCGGTTACTCTGGCGCGGTGGATTTTTGATTTTAACATTGTCCTGAACATTTTTACTCCCCCCTGATTAAACTATAGGTCTGACGCGCAATCATCAGCTCTTCATTTGTCTTGATCACTAAAATCCGCGGTTTCTTTTTATATCCGTTAAAAATACCTTTACAGGCCCTGTCACGTACTGTTTTCTGATTTTCCCCTATCCCTCCGGTGAAAACAATCGCGTCGCATCCTTCCATCACAGCCATATACGCGCCGATATATTTTTTTATGCGATAGACAAAAACTTTTAGCGCCAATATAGCTCTCTTATTACCGCTGACTGCCTTGGCATCTAAAAGCCTCATATCATTGCTTATGCCGGAAACGCCTTTTAAACCGCTATGCTTATTCAAAAGATCGTCCATCTCTTCCGGAGTAAGTTTTTCTTTACGCATAATATAAAGCACTAAGGCGGGGTCTATATCGCCGCTGCGGGTACCCATCAGAAGCCCCTCAAGCGGAGTAAAACCCATGCTGGTATCAATGCACCTGCCGTTTTTAACCGCGGCCACACTGCACCCATTGCCCAAATGGCAGGTAATTATTTTTAACCGATTAAGCGATTTTTTTAATATCTTTGCCGCTTCCTGAGAAACAAATTTATGGCTGGTTCCGTGAAAACCGTACTTGCGTACACCATACTTTTCATAAAATTTATAGGGAAGGCCGTAAATATACGCGTAATCAGGAAGGGTTTGATGGAATTCCGTATCAAAGATAGCTGCCTGTTTTACCCCGGGTAGAAGTTTTTTACAAGCCATAATACCCGCGAGGTTAGCCGGATTATGCAAAGGCCCCATCTCAAAACACTGCCTGATCTTTTTTATTACCTGGCCGTTCACGATAACCGGAGCCTTAAAAGCTTCCCCCCCGTGCAAAACGCGATGGCCCACAGCGTCAACATGGTTCATTTTCGCTAAAATGATTTTTAGGCCGGAATAATGGTCTTTGACCGCGGAACCTTTTTCTCCGATATGCTCAATAGCGCCCTTTTCCAACTGGACGCTGGAAGGCATATCAAACAAACGATACTTTATTGAAGAACTACCAGAATTTATAACCAGTATTTTCATATTTGACCGATAAAATTACCAAAAACATTGAAGTTTGGTATTCGTAATTTTATTTACCATTGTTAATTGGCATTTAGTTATTCACAATACTATCTAAAAAATCACCTACTGCGCTCTAATAGCAGTGACTGCCACGCAATCTACTATATCATCCACAATACACCCGCGGGAGAGATCACTGCAAGGCTTATTCATCCCCATCATTATCGGGCCCACTGCGCGCGCGTTACACAAGCGCTGAACAAGTTTATAGCTGATATTGCCGGCCTCAAGATTGGGAAAAATAAGAACATTCGCCCTGCCCTTTAAGGGGCTATCGGGATATTTAATTTTAGCTACTTCCGGGACAATCGCGGCGTCCACCTGGATCTCTCCATCCATAAGCGTCTCAGGGGATAGTATTTTTGCTAAACGCAAGCCTTCGGTAATTTTTTCCACCAACCTGCCTTTAGCCGAGCCGTGAGTGGAATAACTTAAAAATGCCACGCGCGGTTGTAAATCCAAAACTTTTTTTGCCAGTTCCGCGGCTGAAACCGAAATAGAAGCCAGCTGCCTTGAAGTAGGGTCAGGGATAATGCCGCAATCAGCAAATACAAAAGCCCCGTCTTCGCCTAACGCTGAACCAGGCACAACCATTATAAAACAGCTGCACGCAGTACCCAACCGCTCGACAACACCCAAACAACGCAATGCCGACCTGGCCATCTCAGGCGTGGTATGAGTTGCGCCAGCCACAAACCCGTCGGCTTTACCTTCACGCGTCATCATGGCCGCATAATAAAGCGGATCTTCAAAAGTATTTTTAACCGCATCCAAATCAAGGCCCTTGGCCTTATTCATTTCATAAAATTGCTGGATATAGCGCTCTTTATCAGCCTGGACTATTCTATCCTTAGTAAGCAAAATAACATTGGCTATCTTTTCTTTTTCAATGATCTTAACCGCTTCCAGCGTCCGCGCATCATCATATTCAGGCAACGCGATAGTTTTGATGCTGGAACGCGCCTTCATTCTTATTTTTTCAATAATATCCATTTTATCCTCTTATATCCCTTTTAAAATTGTTTTTAGATCAACATGATCCTTAATTAATTTTATCGCTGTACTTACTTTCACTTCATCACGGGGCCGTATCTTAACAGTTAGATCGTGGATAGTCGCGGCTACCGAATAAGTATCTTCTTTTGCCGCCAAAACCGGTATTGAAGACTTGCTCAGTAAATTCATAACCGACGGAAAAGGGGTGATCTCGCCGGTCAAAACTATCCCTGATATTTTAAGTTTCTGCCTTTGCGCGTCCTTAAAACAACTCAACGCGGCAACTATTATATCTTCCCTGTCGCCGGGAGTGATCAGAAAACAATCGTCACTGATGTACTTGACTGCGTCTTCAGGCTTCATTGCCCCGACAATAACACGGGAGATCAAATTCTCCAGGCGTTCTTTACCAAATAAAAGCTCGTAGCCGGTCTCTTCTAAGATCTGCTCAACCGTAGGCTTGGCCATCATCGGATTATACGGAATAACTCCCAGCACCTTCAGGCCTTTTCTCTCTATCCCTTTTCTGACCATACGGCTGATCCGGTCAAACTTATCCGGCAGGATCTTATTAACTATCACCCCGAGAACTTTAACGCCTTCCTTCTCAAAAAGTGCTTTGTTCAACATGATCTCATCGATCGGCCTGCCTACGCCGCCGGATGAGATAATTATTGCCTTAGCCCCAAGCAGTTTAGCAACATAAGCATTGGAATGGTCAAATACCGAACCGACCCCGGCGTGGCCGGTGCCTTCAATAATAACCATCTGCTGTTTTTTGGCAATACGCTTAAAAGACTGTTTTATCCGGTTAGTGATCGATTTCTTATCGGGTTTTGCGATATATTTCTCGGTAAAACCTTTTTCAACAGCGATCGGGCTCATATCTCTGAGCCCGGAATGGATCCCGCAAACTTTCTCAATGAGCATTGAATCTTCGTCGATCTTTAAGCCTTCTTCCTCAAGATAACGCTGCCCGATAGGTTTAATAAAAGCGACTCTCTTGAATTTCGCCTGAAAATTACAGATCAACCCCAAAGAAACCGTGGTCTTGCCGTCATTCTGCTTAGTGGCGGCAATAAATATTTTTTTCATCTCTTACAGATTAGAATCGATCTTCTTTTTCAAATCAACCTTACTTAACGCCCCAACCACCTGGCCGTGGATCTTCCCATGTTTAAAAAACATCAGCGTCGGTATAGACATTACGCCGTAATGCGTGGCGATCTTTTGATTTTCATCAATATTTACTTTACAGACCTTAATCTTTTTAGCGTATTCTTTAGCCGCGTCATCAATAAACGGCGCGATCATTTTACACGGCCCGCACCAAGGCGCCCAGAAATCCACCAACACCGGCAGATCAGACTCCAAAACCTCTTTTTTGAAATTTTCATCAGTTAGATTGATCATCTCCGCCATCCCCCTTCATTTGATGTAGTTATAAGAAATGCAGACATTTACATTAGCATAAGCAAAGCTATTTTTCAAGAAAAAACCCATTAGAACTTCGGCAGGTCTTTAAGCGCTTTTTTGATCTCGCACAAAGGAAGGGCGTAGTTTTTTAACTCATTATTTAAATACTTATCATAAGACGCCAGATCCAGGAATCCATGCCCGCTGAAACAGATCACTATGCACCTTCCCTTTTTATCTCTCTTAGCGATATCGATCGCGGCTTTTACCGCGTGGGAAGTTTCAGGCGCGGGCACAATGCCTTCCGTTTTGGCAAAAGTAAGCGCGGCTTTGAATACTTCCAACTGGCCAAAAGACCGTGCTTGGATCAACCCATTGTCGTGCAACGCGCTCACTAAAGGAGAACAACCATGATACCGCAATCCTCCGGCATGAATTCCGGCAGGCATAAAATTATGGCCCAATGTAAACATCTTGAGTAAAGGCGTCAAGCGCGACGTATCTCCAAAATCATAACCGTATGCGCCCCGAGTAAGGCTCGGACAAGCTGTCGGCTCAACTGCGACAATACTCAACGCGTCATTCTTTAGCTTATCTTTTACAAACGGAAAGGCAAAACCGCCAAAATTGCTTCCTCCACCGACGCAAGCTACCAGATAATCCGGTTTTTCCTGAAAAACCTTAAGCTGCTTTTTTGTTTCCAGCCCGATGATCGTCTGATGTAAAAGCACATGGTTTAACACGCTGCCCAACGCGTAATTAGTATATTTATCTTTGACTGCTTCTTCCACAGCTTCAGAAATAGCCATCCCGAGGCTGCCTTGGCAATGTGGATCGCGTTTTAATATTTTTCTGCCGCTTTCAGTCAGATTAGACGGAGAAGCCACAACCTCCGAACCCCAGATATGCATCAATGATTTTCTAAACGGTTTCTGATGAAAACTGACCTTAACCATGAACACGCGGCAGCCCAACCCAAAAGCATTACAAGCATAACTTAACGCCGCTCCCCATTGCCCGGCTCCGGTTTCAGTTGAAAGTTTTTTTATGCCTGCTTTCTTATTATAGTAAGCCTGGGGTACTGCGGTATTGGTCTTATGGCTGCCTGTAGGAGACGCGCTCTCATCTTTAAAATATATCCGCGACTTTGTTTTCAGGAATTTCTCCAGCTGCCTGGCTCTTCTTAAAGGGGTAGGCCTCCACTGACGGTAAATCTCCCTTACAGGATCAGGAATACCTATCCAGCGGTCCCTGCTCATCTCCTGCTCAATAAGAGACGCCGGAAAGATCGCGCTTAAATCGCCTTTTTTTAAAGGTTTCCCGGTACCCGGATTAATCGGGGGGGGTAATTCAAATGGCAGGTCAGCAGCAACATTGTACCAGTCTTGCGGGATATCTTTTTCAGAAAGAATTACTTTGTAATCATCCATATATTTATTATTCGCTTTCGCTAGAGGACCAATTGCTACCGGAGGTTTTTTTCCAACGATAATCAGTATTGGTATTTTGATTAGTAAAAAGTCCGTCCTTATATTCTATCTTAACCTGCCCTTTATCATTATCTAAAAGCACAATATGCAGTAATATTTCGTTTTCAGGGTTAATTTTTTTAAATCGAGCGGTAAAAAGCTTGGCTATGTTATCCATACCCTTTTGCAAGCTATCTTCGCTGGCTAATACACCCGAACCGCTCAAGTATATATGGACTTTTTTAATGATCCTGTCATATTCCATTCTTTCAAGAGTATACGGATCAGTCCCCTGAGTAGTCATTCGCCACATAGAATTCCAGTTTAGCAGCTGCCATTCAATCTGCGAAATATCATAGGGATAGGTATAATCTTTCATGACCGCCTGAACATCGTTTACCAGCATAAAACAAAATAGCAGTGATAAAGCCAAAAGTATTATTTTCAAGCGCATAGATACCTCCTGTTTATTTATTAATTTATGTCTTTATTATAGCATTTTTCCAAAATAACTCAATACTTGTTGGATCCTTCACTCGCCAAACCTGCTAAACGAATGTGGCTCGTTCAGGATAACGGATAGAGTGTCATTCTGAGCCCCCTTTGCTACGTTCAAGGCAGGCTCCGGACAAAGAATCTAACCTGAACGCCTAACGGCTAACGTCTTTGATTAATAGGCTTAGAAAAATAACCACCTGTTAAAGCGTCAAGATTAGCAGTAAGCTCTCTGAGCCGGATCTCCTTATCCAGGCGCTTACGCCTATCTTCTATGGCAATATTTTCCAGCTCGATAATGACACGCTGGCGTTCAAAGTATAGCTTTGTCACCTCGTCAAGAATATCATTACGCAGCTCCACCATCAACCGTGAACGCGCATCAATAGAGGTTTGGGCATCGTTCCATATTAACTCACCCAAGTCCCAGCTCATACTCACATCCCATTCAATTGCCGGATTGCCTTTCATTAAGACATCATCGCAATTCTTGGTGCTGGAACCGGTTTCCCAATGCCAAAGGTCAGTTACATTTCTTCCCACGCTGGTAGTTATTTTAGGCAGTATGGCTTTTTGAGCCGCGGCCTTTCTCCATTTCCTGATCTTTTCAGGCTGGACCTCGGCATATTTAATAGCTGCTTTTTGGACATCTTCAATTTTAGGCCCATTATCCAGGTATTCATTTTGAACTAAATTAATATGGCCTCTGCTTTGCGGACCAATCGAATTCTTAAATAATCCGGCATCACAAGCCGCATAAATATTATTCCCCCTATCAAAGACTATTGAATATATGGTTGTTGTGGGAAGCTCTAAAGTAAGTTCGCGCCACCTATCATCCCTATACTCAAAAGCTCCGCTGCGGGCCAAAGCAACCAATCTGTTATCCTGCGAAAAAACTAAATAATATATATCTTTTTCCAGCAACCCATAATCGGTCAAAAAACCCCATGTCGCTCCCGCGTCACGGCTTACTATCACGCCTGCGGATGTAGCTGCCGCCAGGTATTTAGGGTCAACAGGGCTTATTGCCAGGTATTTTATCCCCCGATGCCGGCTTATATCAGCCGGCTCTTCCGGTTCTTCCTCAGCAACCGGCAGGTTTTCTTTATTGATCGCGATATAAACCCTTTCCCAGCTATTCGCGCTGCCATTACTCTTAAAAATACCTTCCGAACCAGCCATAAAAATAATTTCCGGCTGGGCTTCAGAATTAACCAGGGAAACTATATTACTATTGCCTTTTACGCCCGCGGATTTCTGCCATGTTCTTGCGTTATCCCGGCTTTCAAATAATCCGGCTGCGGTACCGAGTAAAATTTTATCTCTCAGGTTTAATACTGCATAACACTGCTTCTCCAGGTAATTCCTGCCCTTATATACGCGTTTCCAGTTATTACCTCTATCAGCTGAAAAATATAACCCGTTGCCTGTGGCTGCCCATATCATTTTTTCTTCGGCATCGGCAAAAGTTAATTTATTAACCGCGCTTGCGGACGAGGGCAACGTTAAAACCATTTTCCAGGACTTCGAGTTGTCTTCGCTTTTGTAAATCGCATTGGCAGTTCCAGCAAGAATTACGCCGGGTTCGCTGTTCCAGGCCAACACATTTTTAACCGCACCCGGAGCAATACCGCTTATCTTCTCCCATTGATTTTGCCCGGCAAAACAACCAACAACCAAAACAAATTCTAATATTACCGCAAAAACTACTGCATGTTCTTTCATTTTACCGCCTCCTGGGTCTTGCCTGCCCCTTTCTCGTAAAACGCGGGGATCAGGATAAACTCGGACAAACAACTTATGTTCGCTACCGATCCATAGCTGTGCCCTCATTTAATTGACGCAGGATGTATTAAAATCTAACAGAAATTATTCGTCCAAAGAAAGCAGGTCTTTGCGGATTTGCTGATACGCGGGGGTATCTATCTTACGGTAAATTTCCTGAGCGGACCTAAAAAATTCACGAGCTTTATTCTTTTGGTTTTTCTCTTTATATAATAGGCCTATGTTATGATAGGCCCAGGCTAATTCTTGAGGAGAATTTATCTGCTTGCACAGCTTAACGGTTTTTTCATACTGCTGCAACGCTTCATCCTGGGCGCCCATCTGAGCGTAGAGTTCCCCTACCATATTATAATCCGCGGCTAGCGCCGGCAAATTTCCATGTTCCAGATCGATCTTGATACCTTTATCGTAATATTCTAAAGCCTTCTTATAATCCTTTTCAAAACTGGCTATTTCTCCCATATTAAAATAACAATCATTTAATTCATGTGGAAGCTTCAATTGTTCAAAAAGATTCCTGCTTTTTTCATAAAACTCTTTACCTGCCGCGTAATCGTCTTTATCGGTAAATACATACGCCATAGTGAAATAATCACAGGCAAGATTATACTTGTGTTCACGCGAATTCAAACGGCTGCGGTTGATCTCGGAACTTTTAGCTAATAATTCCAGGGCCTTACCGTGCTCATTTTTATCCACGTACCAAGTAGCCATTCTTCTAAGCGCGGTAGCTTCATTTAATTTATCGTTATATTTACCGCTTAATTCCAGCGCTTTACTATAAAACTCCATAGCTTTAGGATAATTCCCGTTATTGTAATACAGCCAGCCGATACCGTTATAAGCAATAGCCAGGTTTTTCATATCGGCTTTCTTCTGGCTATGCAGCGCGTATTCAAAATAATATTTCAGAGCCCGGTCAAAATCTCCCTGTCGTTGATAAATATCTCCTAATAAAGCGTAGGCCGGCAAATAACGGTCGTTGCTGCCAATGATCTTATTTGTTATTTTAAGCGCGCCCTGATTATCGCCTTTTAAATACATCCCCTTTGCGCGCGCATAAAGATATTGATCAGTTGGGCTGATTTCTCTTACCGCTAAAAACGCTATAGTCAAACAGGCGGCAACGCCAATAACCGCCGCAGCCCGAACAATTGCCTTTTTATACCTGGATAAAAACTGCGGTAAAGAAAAACTTAATGAATTATTTTTTATTTTAAAGATCTTAAAATTCGGATCGCCATATAAAAGATAATTTGCCCAGGACAATCCAAAGGCCTTTTCCTGGCGGCTAAGCTTGAGGCGCGCCTGCCTGACAGCTTCGCCAACACTCTGGCTTCTCAACAAATGCGTATAAAATTCACGGGCAAAAATAAGCGCCTGCCTGTCCTCTATTCTCCTGGCTACCCCTATGTAATGTTTGACCCCTGAAAATAAAAACGCCGCTGCTAAATTATACGCCCTGGTTTGATAATCTTCTCCGATAGACTCGTTTTGCTGAATTGCCGAATTACAGGCATTAGAAAATACCAGATTCGGCAAACTTGCCGTATGTCCTAAGGCAAGGATATTCTCAATACTGAATCGTCCGTCATTTAACACCCAACCGCTTTTTTCCGGCTCTTCCTCATCATATTCACAGTGCCCGGCAAAATGCACTATATCATAATCCCTGAGCGTTTTTTTAACATACATCGCATCAACGCAGTTAGATTTAAAATCAATACGCAGGCTCTGGCGTTTTTTATCAAATTGATTTCTTATATTCAGGCCTTCGGCATAAGCGGACCTTAGATCATTAGTAGGATTTGCCAATATAAGCATTTTAACCGTACTGTTCAAGTCCCGATAAACAGAGGGAGCAACATATTCTTTAGTGCGCACAAGCCTGCCCACATTAAATTTCAAACACAGAAACTCATGCCCGTCAAAGATAAGCTCCCAGGGAATATCGATCAACTCTTCGTCCAAAGACAAGGTCAAACCCATAGGCGAAGCATTCTTAAGGCGCTCTTTTACCTGTCGAGGCAGCAAATGATCCCAGAGCAGCTGCGCGGTCTTCTGGAAACTTTTAGTCAACTCCTGTTCCGGCCCGTAACTACGCTCGATCCTGTTAAGAATAGCGGTCATCTCCCGGCTTAAAACCTTTATCTCATTCAATGATACCGGATGCTGCTGATAATGCCTGACAGCACAACCGCTCTCGTTCTGAGCGTAAATGCAAAGCTTAAGCGACTCATATTGTTTGAAAATCTCCAGTATCAACCCGTCGGATGCTTTGATCATAATTTAATATCCACCGAAATATCCGCGATTTTAGATTCTTGTGAAGATATTTCTAGCCTATATTTACCCAATAAAACTCGTTCAAAAGCAACGGCGGACTTATCAAGAATATACGATTCCAATTCCGATTCGGATTGGATCAGGCTAACCCTGCAGTCTTTAAGTAATTTTGATGTCTTTTTATTTCTGGCGCTGACAATCACATTAAAATACCCTTTCGCGCAAGAATTGATCTTAATCTCAATCCTGATACTTTCAACATCTTTTACCATTGAGACAGTATCCCTGAAATCTTTAATGTTTCGGGATCGCAGATCTTGCATGGGGATCAAATCCTGGCCCAAAAGCACCTGGCCGTTAGAATAAATAAGCTCAAAAACATTCCCCGCGCTCTTTAAGACAATCTCAAATACGGAATCAGCAGTCCGGCCCGCTATAGCTTTTAACCGCGCGCGAAGCTCGTAAGGAATATTATATTTTTTTCCTCCGGCAACCCTTAATTGCGTAAGAAATGCTTCAGCGCAAAGAACGCAGCCTGCCAAATGTTCGCTAACTTTAGACAGTTCTTCTGAGGATAAACGGCCTTCAGAATAGCACGCGAGCACATCTTCTCCCGGATGGCCTTGCCCTATTTTCAAAACAGGCTTGTTTTTCCTGTAAAAAGTTTTTAATAATTCTTCTAATTTTTCAGGCATCTTCATACCTCTCTTTGCATGATAGCTTCTCGCATCCGCTCATTAGGTTGCGGCCTCACTTAATAGACGCACAACCCCTACAAATCTAACATTAAACCTTTAAATCTCATGCACTCCCTTAATTTAGCCGTGGCCCGGGATTTACGCATATCCAAAACCGGCCTTTTAAGCCGGTATATCGCTTCCAACTCTCTAACCGTTGCCTTCTGATAATAAACCAGCTCTATAAGCCTCAGCTCATTTGCCTCAAGCCTTTTCATACAATCTCTGAGTTCAATAAACAGCTCGTTTTCGGTAAGTTCCTCTCTTGCCGATCTCAGAACGCTTGGTAATAATTCATGGCGGCTTACCCCTGTGCCGGTATCCTCATCAAGAGACAGCAAAACCTTTTTTTTCCTTAAATCACTAATAACAAAATTAACTGTGACTTGCCGCAGCCATGTAGCAAGCTTACAGCCGTTGCTACCTTTGAAAGTTTTTAATTTTTCAAAATCATTATCCGCCAATCGAAGGAATATCTCATGGCAAAGGTCAGCCGCCTCATCAGGGACACACATAACTCCATTTAATCTGGAAGTCCGGAAAATATACGAATAAATCAGGCGGGAATAACGGTCTATGAATTCGCTCCAGGCATTTTTATCCCGACAGGTTATCCGCCGGACAAACTCCAGCTCATCCATAACTTAATTAAACAGCTTTTTTTGTTTTATTTTAGTTCTATCCTTATCATCAAGGACTTGCGCCTCAACATCAATCGAACCTCTTCTCTTAACTCCGTGCTGGCCAGCGGAAGTGATCTTTTTGACAAAAAGCCATGAGCTTAATATAAATAAAAGAAAAAGGACGGCTTCAATAATGATCCAAGTTGCGGGTTTCAGGAACATCCATCCAAACAGAAGGTTAAAAACGATTAAAAACGGCAGGAGGCATCCTGATTGATTAGATAATACGAAGGAATTCGATGAAAATTTATTTATCCGCGGCATGAAGAATCCTTAAAACATCCTCTGCCTGCTCTAATTTTTCTTTAAGGCGGTTATACTCTTGAGGCGAAATACCTGCTGCCTGAACAGGAGCAGATGACAATTTATTTAACGCCTCTTCTTTTTCCTGCAATTTGGCCTTTAACGCATCCAGGTCACTATTCTGAGCGCTCTCTTTTTCTTTATATTTAGCGATCTCGGATTTTAGCTCTTCCGCCTGTTTCTTCAGGCCTTCCAACTCTTGAGGTGAAGCTGCCTCAGACTGCTTGCCTTTAAGCTCTTCCAATGTAACAGCCTGCGACTTTAAAGCAGTTTTATATTCATTAAGCTGCGCCTCCAGAACGGAAATTTTATCTGTCAACTCGCCCGTCTTTTTTTCCTGAACAACAAGTTTATTCATTTTTTCATCAAGCTGCGACTTTAACCCTGAGCTCATCGAGAGCTCTTTTTCAAGTTCCCGCTCTTTAGTGATCAATTTTTCTTTTAAAGCCTGGGCCTCTTCACCTGAGGCCTGAGGAACTTTTAATCTATCCGCGTTAATTTGTTTAAAACTCTCCAACTCATCTTTCAGATCTGTTTCAATTTTTTTAGCCAGCTCTAATTGGGCTTGTAATGAACGGTGTTCAAGCGCAATTTTTTGCGTCTCAGCCTCAAGAGCAATAATCTGCTGTTCAAATTTTTCCGAGGCAACATCATTAATATCAGGCACAGGGAGAGACACAGGAAACGGCTTTTCACTGCGCTGCCTAACGGGAAATAACGTATTATCCTTGCCTAAAACGCTATAGGCAATAAGGCCCAAAGCTCCTAACGCGCATAGAAAAGATAGAACAAGAGGATTATCCATAATTATTCCAGTTTTAGTTTAAGCCGCAGATCATCCGGGATAGCCATCGGCTTTAAATCCCTGCCCACGCAGACCATAACAGTCCTGCCGCGGCAGATAAGCTTATCGTCCTGATTTCTTACTTCATGCTCAAAATCTAATTTTACGCTGGACGAATCAATAATGTTGCTCGAAACATCGAGCACATCGGCATAGCGCGCGGGAAATTTATAATCCACCTCTTGCCGGGCAACCACGAACATGACGCCTTCCTGCGCCAGGTCTTTTAGGACCAGGCCCGCGTTCTCAAAATGATGCGTGCGCGCCTGCTCAAAAAATTTAAGGTAATTAGCGTAATAAACTACGCCGCCGCAATCAGTATCATGGTAATAGATCTTTACTTTCATCTTTTTTCCTCAAACGGAAATTCGCGTCAAAAACATTCAGATCCTTCTTAAAATCATACACGTCCTTAAAATCATTCAAAGAATCTTCTTCATTCCTACTCATCAGGCCGTGCTCGATCATATTAAAAACTATCGCGCCAAAATCATCCGTCTTTTCAATACCCCAGCTATTAAATACAGTTTTAGTCATCGGGCCGAACTGATCCATCCCAAACTTTCTTATCCCTTTTGAAAGCTCCCCTCCGCTAACATGCCCCTTTCTATTTAGGTCCTTCTGAGTACGTGTAAGCGCGAGCATCACAAATTCATAAGCATCAGCCTTGTAACGCGGGTCATTTTCAATAATCTTGGTTATTTTTTTGTTAAAATCAGTTTTCATGGTTTTATGATCTCGACTGTTTTGATCCTGCTTTTTAAACCCTTTTTTATACTTATACGCGACTTTGGTACAGCAAAATAATCACTAAGCAACTCTACCAACGCTTCATTTGCCCTGCCTTCTTTTGCCGGAGCGTTCACCTTAGCCCTGAATTCACTATCGCTCAACTTCTCTACCGTTTCTATTCTTGAATTCGGCTTAATTTTAACCGTAATTCTATATATTTGCATTTATTGATTCAACGGCTTTTAAACTCTGTATCGAACAATAACCCACCATTAATCCTGGACAAACCCCAGGCTGAAAGCCCAGGACGCTTCGAATGGATTAATTTTATCACAAATTGTAGAATTTAGGCAACTATTCTTTACTCTGCTTATCTTTCAGCTTCTTTTCCACGATTTCCGCGGCAATTTCCTTCGGGACCTGGCCGTATTTGAGAAATTCCATACTGGCGTTGGCCCTGCCGCTGGATAAAGACCTAAACATCGTGGCATAGCCGAACATCTCTGCCAGCGGAACCTCGGCCGTGACTATTTTAAGGTTCGCTTTTGTATCCATACTCAATATTTTTCCCCTGCGAGAACAGATATTGCCCACAATGGAACTGACAAATTCTTCCGGCGTGCTAACTACCAAAGACATATAAGGTTCAAGCAAGACCGGGTCGCATTTTAGAAAAGCATTCTTAAAACAATTTATTGCGGCAAGCTTAAAAGCAATATCCGAAGAGTCAACCTCATGATACGAACCATCGATCAGATTAACTTTAACGTCGACAACCGGAAATCCCGCAAACGCGCCTTTCTGCATCGCGTCAACCAACCCTTTTTCTACTGAGGGAATAAAATTTTTAGGAATAGCCCCGCCTCTTATGCTATCGATAAACTCAAGGCCTTTACCGGTTTCCGCCGGAGAAACCTCGAATACAACATGGCCGTACTGTCCGCGCCCGCCTGACTGCTTAATATGTTTATACTCTTCAGTCACAGATTTTAATACAGTTTCACGATACGCGACTTTTGGCTGGCCTACTACAGCTTCCACTCCGAACTCGGTTTTTAACCTGTCAACGATGATCTCCAGGTGTAATTCTCCCATGCCGGTAAGGATCGTTTCTTTGGTCTCTTCATCACTTTTAACTATAAAAGTCGGGTCTTCTTCCATTAAACGGTTAAGCGCCTTACCCAATTTATCCTGATCAGAACGGGTCTTTGGCGTAATACTTAAAGATACAACCGGAACCGGAAATTCAATTGATTCGAGCAAAATCGGATTTTCCGGATCGCAAAGCGTGTCTCCGGTAACCGTATTATTCAATCCTATTGCCGCCACGATCTCACCGGCCAAAGCATATTCTTTGATCTCACGCTGATTGGCATGCATCTGCAAGATCCTGCCCACGCGTTCTTTTTTATCTTTAGTTGAATTCAAAACATACGAACCTCCCATGAGACAGCCGGAATACACCCTCAAATATACCAATTTACCCATATGGGGATCTGACTGCACCTTAAAAGCAAGCGCGGAAAAAGGTTCTTTGACATCAGGATGCCTTTGAGAGGTTTTTTCAAAATCATCCACGTCATGCACGGTCACCGGCGGCAAATCCAGAGGCGAAGGTAAAAACATCGTTACCGCATCCAGCAGTTTTTGAACACCCTTATTTTTAAATGCCGAACCGCACACTACAGGAACGATCTTATTGGCAATTACGGCCTTACGCATTGCCGCTATCAATTCTTCCCTGGTTATGGAATCTTCGGATTCCAGGAATTTTTTTGTTAAAAATTCGTCGGTTGAAGCGATTTTCTCAACCAACTCATGCCGGTATTTAGCGGCTATTTCTTTAGAGTCTTCCGGAATATCCTCAACAACAAAATCCTTGCCCATGCCCGCTTCCTGATATATATAAGACTTCATTTCAAAAAGATCGATCACGCCGCGGAAATTCTCTTCCTGCCCCAACGGGATCTCTATCGGCGCGGCATTTGCTCCTAAAATATCATTAATAGATTTTACAACAGAAAAGAAATCAGCGCCGGTACGGTCCATTTTATTAATGAAAGCGATTTTAGGCACATTGTACTTATTGGACTGGTGCCAAACGGTCTCCGATTGCGGCTCAACGCCGCCTACCGCGCAAAAAACCGCTACTGCGCCGTCTAACACGCGCAACGACCTTTCCACCTCAACGGTAAAATCAACATGCCCCGGAGTATCGATCAAATTGATCCGATGATCTTTCCAGAAACAAGTGGTGGCCGCGGAAGTTATTGTAATGCCTCTTTCCTGTTCCTGTTTCATCCAATCCATCTGGGCCTTACCGTCATGGACTTCGCCGATTTTGTGCGATTTTCCAGTATAATAAAGGATTCGCTCACTAGTAGTGGTTTTACCGGCATCAATATGCGCCATTATACCGATATTACGTACTTTATTTAAGTCGACTTTCGGTAATTCTTCAAGATTTTTAGGCGGAGGCTCGGATTCGGGTTGAATCTGAAGTTCAGGCTTAGGTTCAGGTTCCTTAACCGGTTCTTCGGCTTTTACAGGCTCAATAGGGGCCTGGCTCGCTGGCTCAGCTAGAAGAGGCGGCACCACGGCTTCAGCTTGCTCCGGCTTAATTCCAGGAGTAACCACAGGTTGCTCAGAAGAAACGGATAAGGGTTCTTCAGGCTGTTGTTCAATAGGTTTCTGTTCCGCAGGCCTTTCATCCACAGCAGGCTGCGGCAATAATTCTTGCATTTTCTCAGGCTCAGCTTGAACATTTTGAAGGACAACAGGCTCAACTGGCCGCGCAGGCAACTCCGGGCCCTTTTCAACCGGTAAATCTTTAGCTTTTTCCTGAGCCAGCTCAAGCTCTTTTTCAATCAGCGTATATTCCTCATTTAACTTATTAAATTCCTGTCTGAATTTTTCATGCTCTTTTTTAAAATCATCAAAACGCTCCTGCAAGGCATCATATTCTTCTTTAGAGATCCACCCGCTTTTTTCATGTTCTTTTTTCAGGTCATTAAGCTTGCTTATCTGATCTCTTAATTCTTTTGTGCGGACCTCCAGCTCCTTAGCAAGCCTTTCACTCTGGGCCTTGAAACTTAATATTTCTTCGGATTTCTTCTGGCTTTCCTCATTAAGATTCTTAATCTGAATAACGGATTCCTGAAGTTCTTTGGCCAAACGAACATTTTTAGTAAAAAGGTCTTTTAGCTCCTTTTCTTTCTCTAAATAATTATTACGTAAAATTAAGTTTTCATCTTTTACCCGTTTTAATGATTCATCGCTCTTGTCGACCCACTCCTGCCTGCGTTTTACCTCTTCCTCAAGTTCCCGATCCCTGCTGTTTATGGATCGAGTAGAGTTTTGCAGGTCAGATAATTCATTTTTAGCCTTTCCCAACTCTGTTTCAAGCTCGGCTATGCGAGATTCCTGACGGGTGTATTTTTCTAATTTAGTGGGCGGAATAATATTAGCGGATTGATCTTTAAAGGGTTTTGGCTTTTTTCTTGGCGAGGGCCCGGAAGCCGGCATAAGGCCGAATACAGCAAGCCCGACACCTAACAGCAACAAACTGCCTAATAGTACGATCATTTAGGCTCCGAGCATTTAGGAAACATCTCAGGCTTGATCACTCCTCCTGAAATTATGATCTTAAAAGCATCGGTAACTGAAATATCCAGGAATAGTACTTCTTGCTTTGGGACAAAAACAACAAAGCCGCTCCAAGGGCTGGGAGTAGTCGGAACAAGCACCGAGATCGTATCTTTATTCAGCGCGCCGCACATGCCGGAATAATCTTCATTAGTCACAAAACCTATTGCCCATAATTCATGAGAGGGATAACGGATAAGCACGACGCTGCGAAAACCGTAATCCCGCTGCGCGGTGATAAAAGACATTATCTGCTTAAGGCCGGGATAGATCTTATTTATAAGGGGCAGCCCGGCAAACCACTTGTCCAATGGAACCAGCATACGCTTAAAGACAAAGTGATTAGCGATATATCCGACAAACAACACAATGCATAAAGCGATCAGGAATCCGGCCCCGGGCAGATAAAACCCGAGTTTTTTCTGCAGATAAATATTTAAATACTTTCCTAATATATTGTCTGAAAAACGGAAAATCGCCAAAAGCACATATATAGTGATAAAAACCGGCGCTATAACGATAATCCCGGTAATAAAATACTTTTTTATTTTTTTGAGCATATTAGATTATAAATCTTGCTTTCTTAAGCAAAGGGCTGTCATTGATCTCTTTTTTTATTTCCTGCGCGATACCCGGTTTATTCAATTTTACATACATATAATTCTTATACCCCTCCACTCCGGGCTGGTCAAAAGCATTAATATTCAACAGCTCACCCTCAAAAGCAATAGCCATCTCAAAGAAAAATAACAAGGCGCCCCAATAATAAGCATTAACCTGCGGCATTATTATCCTGCAATTGGGCCTATTTTCTCTGACCAGAGCCCACTCAGTCGCCTCTTGCGCCAGCTTAAGCAGATCCGAATACATTTTTCCGGAAATAATACCACAACCCTGAGGCAGTTTTATATCAGGAGTGAATTTATCTATACGAATAAAGGTAATCGCCTTATCGTTTTTTCCTTCAATATTATTCTGCTGAATAGAATGAAGGTCATTTGTCCCGCGGCAGGCAACCGGAGTTATACCGACGTTAACCTGGCGGGCTTTATCCATCACCCACTCCTCTCTGCCTAAAGGCAAAAAGACCACCTTGCGGGCGTATTTCTTTCCGATGCTCTCACCCAAAAGCTGGCAATACCAATCCGCGGTAGACCTTAACCCTTCGGAAAAAGGCATCAAAATATTAATACTTTTATTTTTTTTACGATACAGTATATTATGCAGGACGGCATATAAATATGCCGGATTTTTGAGCATATCCGGATTGGCGCAGCGTTTATACATCGCGGCTGCTCCGCTTAAAACCTGTTTTATATCTACTCCGATCAAGCTTAGATGTAACAACCCCATATTAAATTCAGAAAACCTTCCACCAACTCCTTTTAGCAAGGGCAAGCTCCTAAAACTCAAGCGGTCTTTTGCCTGTTCAAACTCTACCTGTTTACGCAATGAACCGTTTTTAGGATCAGTGATCGCGAGTATCTGTCTTCCGTATCTTTTCCCGACAGCTTTCTTAAGCCATCTCTGGGCAACAATAAAAGCGGACTTAGTTTCGGTTGTCTCTCCTGACTTTGAGATAACCACAATAAATGTCTTTTTAGGATCAAGATTTTTCAATAACGTGGACAATGTCTGCGGATCAAGATTATTACCATCAAAATAGATTTTCGGGAGTTTCTTTCTTAAGCCGGGAAATTCATTATAATATGGGGCGCGTAGAGCATCCTGCGCTGCTTTTAGCCCTAAATAAGAACCGCCTATCCCTAAGAATAAGACATTTTCGTAACGGCGTATCTGACGGGACAAAGCTAAGATCTTGTCAATTTCCGCCTTAGGCTGGAACGGCAGATCAGCCCATTCAAGGCCCAAAGCCACCCTATTGGCCTCTGAATCCAGGCATTTACGCAAATGCTTATGCGCCAGGCACGCTGCCGGCAAAATGCTTCTGAGATCAGCGTCGCTAACCCCGTGTTTTTGCCCGACGCTAAAAGAAAACATATTATTAAAATCAAATCTGATGGGTTTCATATTTATCCTTTCTTAATGAATTAATTCTATCACAACCCCGCTAATCTTCAATTTAATTTTAAAGCCCCAAGTTGCAAGGTACAAGTGATAAGTAGATTTAAGTACTTGGCTCCTTGACACTTGACAGCTTGTTACTACTTGTACCTTGTAACTCTTTATGCTACTGAAATATCGCGTCGGTAACGCTTTTCATAATATCAACGACCGCGGTTTTAAATTGATATTTAGGGTTCTGCAGAGTACCGGAAATAGTGATAATCCCGAATTTATTAGCTGAGCCCATTATAGCGGTGGCCACGTCTTTAAAGGTACCGGTAACCGGGATCATCTTATCACTCACCTGCACATTGATCAAAGCATTAAGGCTTGAATCAAAACCAATGCGGCAGCTTCCGGTTAACTGCGCTAAATCACTATTCAAGATAATGTTATCAGATTTTATCATCTTATTACCGACAATAAAGAAACCTGAGGCTTCCTTAAAATTTATATTGGCAAAATCTTTAGCGAATATAAGCTTGCCCATTCCCTGGAACAAATTCAACTGCCATAGCTTACCGTTAATAATATTCACTTTCCCTACGCCATTTAACTTTGAAGCATCATCAAAAACTCCGCCAAGGGATATTTCCGCCGACAATGACCCGGAAATATCATTTTTCTTGAGCCCGGTGTCATTTTTCAACTGGCCGATCTCTATCTGCTCGATTCTCGCCCTCAAAGAAAAAGGAACTCCTTTCACGCTATAATCGAGGTCCGCGCTGCCGCGCAAATAACCAGAGTATAATGCCATATTAATAAGATCAAACCTGGCCGCGCCGTTTTTCTGGCCATACTCCATGACAAAATCATCCGCTTTCAGACCAAACAAAACAACATCCTGCCCTTTAGCGATCCCGGATATTAAACAAGACTTAATATCATTGGCATTGCCGGACAGAGAAAATTCAGCCTCAACAAAACCCAAAGGTTTGACTTTTTGCAGCTGCTTAGCGAAAAATTTATTCAGGTTATCAAGGCGGATCCTGGCTTTTCCCGCAATGTCAGCTACGGGCGCATTATTATTGCCGCCGACATCAACACTCCCGTTAAAACCGCATTCAGAATCAAGATACCTGATATTGCAGCGCGCTATGCTTAATATTTTATTCTTTACGACAACCTCAGAATCAACAAAGATATCATCGGACTTCAGGGTAAAGACTATATCCGGAGTTTTAAAACCAGCGAGCGAACCGGTGCTGGAATAGTTTATCCCTTCATAAATGAATACCGGCAAAGACCAATCCAATGAATCCCGGGTAAAACGGATCTTGCCCGAAACATTAGTAACGGGTTTTTTCAGCAATCTGGTAGACATCAGGACATCCTCAAACTCTAAGACTCCGCTTATTAAAGGAACTGCGCCGGAGGCACCGTCAGAGCGGATCTCAACCGCTAATTTAGAATTACCTTTAAGCTTTACCGGTACCTCCAATTTTCCTAAAGACTTTAATAGATCGGGCATCTTTTCTAATTCAGGTGAACATAAAACTTGAGCTGAAAATTTCGGCTTTTTAAAATCTTCCAGCTTAAGCTTGCCCGTGACAGATAAACCCAGGACATTAGCCTGGATGCTATCACTGGAGAATCCTTGATCATCAAAACGAAAAACACCCGTCAAACCGCTAAGCTTGCCTATAGTCTCTACACCTGATATCACGCCATCCTCAATACTGAATTGTCCGGAAAATTTAAGGATTTTACTCTGCAGGCCATATACAACATCAGCATTTATCCTGGAATTCAGATCAACCCTTATATTGTCCTTGCCGGCGTTTAGCGATGAAATTACGGATTCAATCTTTAATTTTACAATATCATCTTTTTGTTGGATTTCGGCTGAAATATCAGCCTTACCGGAACTAGAATTGAAACCCGTATTTCTCAAATATTCGGCGAGTTCTGACAGCAGCGCTCCTTTAACAGACAGTTTCATGCCTAATTCCCGCCTAGGAATATTATAAATACCGGTGATACCGATCAGCTGCGTCTCTTTTGACCGGAGCACAGACTTCAAAGTGAATTTAACCTGCGCCGGAAGCGCAAGGTAAATATTCGCGTTTATATTATCAACGGTTTTGCTAAAAGCCGGATCTATAGCGTTATCCTTGAAATAGATAGTACTATTCCTGATATTTATCTTTTTAATGATCAGGTTGAATCCGGTGGATTTTAATTCTTTCTTCTGTTGAGGCCGTGGTTCTTGCGGGCTTTGTTGAACAGGCTGGCGCTGGATAAAAAGATCGGATATGTTAAATGTATAATCCGGCTGTCTTTCCAGATAGGCCTGCGCCTGATTGATATTGATCCAAGGAATAATTATTTCTTTCTTGAAAAAAGGCAAAGGCAGAAAACTACAATCCGCATCTTTGACCGTCAGGAAAGTCGTATCTTTGTCATAAATAGTCAGATTTTTTAAAACCAACCCGCGGAAGATGCTGAATTCAACTGTTTCTAATTTTACGCTCTTTTGGGTCTGCTTGGATAGGCTATCAACTAATAAATCCTTGACTTTGGACGGTAGTAAAAACCTATCGATGGCCAGCGTGGCTACGGTGATAAGAATTAAAACTATAATAATAACGAGCAGGATTTTTCTTAACATTTATTCGCCGACGATCTTGATCAAGACCCTCTTTTTTCTCTGGCCATCAAATTCCGCGTAAAATATCTGCTCCCATGGCCCAAAATCAAGTTTACCGGCAGTCACTGCCACTACCACTTCCCTGCCCATGATCGTTCTTTTTAAATGAGCATCAGCATTATCTTCACCAGTTAAATTATGTTTGTACTTATCCACTCCGTAGGGAGCCAGTTTTTCCAGCCATGCGCCGAAATCCTGATGCAGCCCGGATTCGTTATCATTGATAAATACGCTCGAAGTGATATGCATGGAATTGACCAAACAGAGTCCTTCTTTAATTTTGCTTTTTGCCAAAGCATCTTCTACCTGCGCGGTTATATTTACAAAATCATATCTTTTTTCTGTATTAAGCCAAAGATACTCGGTATGTGATTTCATGGCGGACCTATTGCTGCAGCTTAAGTTCTATTTCTTTAGAACCATCGTCAACTACAATACTATCAGAGTTTATTCTAATGATCTGTTTCCCCTGGATCATGTCGCCAACTTTTAAAATACGCTCATTGATCATTGCCAACGGCTCTTTCTCGTCCCAGATTATTCCGATCAAACGCAATGCTGACGCTTTATTCTCAGATGAATACATTCTGCCGCTGAACGGGTCTCTGCCCCATTCAGCCTCTTCTATATACTG
>Ga0172381_10001865_pt1 | contig 24085 bp, 23 predicted proteins | sample Leawel6488metaG_FD_119754 | JGI IMG/M metagenome (GOLD analysis project Ga0172381, IMG submission 119754) | Leachate microbial communities from a municipal landfill in Southern Ontario, Canada - Leachate well 64-88 metaG | ecosystem: Engineered > Solid waste > Landfill > Unclassified | place... | reverse complement strand
ATCCTGTATCTAAGTTCCAGCAACTGGGATTTGGTTCCTTAACTCTTAATCCTGACGGGAGATATAGTTTTGATATCGGAGACTTCTGGTTTGATATTGAGCACAACAATGGAATAATAACCATGCTGCTTTTTACAATACCTGTCTAAATCCTGCACTTAAAACAATAAAGCCGGTAATTGCTAAATTTGAGAATGAAAATATTTTATCTGTTTATGGGGATGCTATTTATAAATATATTCCCCGCAAGTACCTTGCACGCACAACAAAGCCACATGCCTGATGTTGGAGGAATAGTCTGCGGAAATGTAAGGGAGAAGAAGGTTTAGATGAGGAGTATTATTTCGGCACAAACATGTTAAGATTTAGCGAAAATGGTTATTTCGATGAATTTGTTTTAGAAGACAACAGATTTGCAATCTACGCCTCATTTCTAAATGGCGGGGTAAACTCTTAATCCTGACGGGAGATACCATTTCATTCTCGGAGATTTCTGGATAGAAATAGAACATACCAACGGTATAATAACCATGCTGCTTTTTACAATACCTGTCTAAATCCTGCACTTAAAACAATAAAGCCGGTAATTTTAGTTGCCGAGGTGATAAAAAGCTACGCTTTATCTCACTATCTCTTTATTCTCAACACATTGCTGTCAAGGTCAATAATTTGGTTTTGGGTTGAGAGACTTATGAGCAATACAGAAGTAATTCCGGATATTTAGTCATTCATTTTAATACAACTACACAAAAGATAAGACTCTTAGATGGTGAAATTATACACAGTCAGCGCAGTTAATGCAAACTGATTACGACATGGTGATGCAGCGCATAAATAACTACGGCACCGGGTCGTATCCGCTGCCGCCCCAGGGATTACACCTTAGGATTCTCCAGATGGAGAGGTAGAGCCCTTTTATTGGGCCGTGTTTTTTGATGGCCTCAAGCGAGTATGCGGAACAAGTAGGGGTGAACCGGCAAGATTGTGGTTTAAGCGGGGAGATACAGCACTGATAGAACTTAATCAGCAGCAGGAACGGCAGGGATATTACCTGCAAGGATGCTCTTTTTAATTTTTGCCAGAACATTATTGATTTTATTACTGATCTGTTTGAATTCTAAAATTTCTGTGCCGATATAAACTACAATAATGTCGACAAAAGTGTCTTTATTGGAAATCAGCCCTTTGTTCAATCTGTAGGTTTCACGGATTCTTCTTTTGATAAGATTTCTGTCTACAGCTTTTTTATGGTTGCGTTTTGGTACAGTTATGAGCACCCTGTTGTACGGGCTATCATTTATCATGTAATATACTTTTAATGGGTGGGCATATATAACAGATCCTTTATCAAAAATTTCCTGAATAATATTTTTTGAACTCAACCTTTCGGCTTTAACAAATCTGCCTGATACATTTTCCATTGTGGTATGATTACTTTTGCTCAAAGTAAATTGACAATGCTTTGGCAATTGACGGTGCCTCAGGGGTGGGAGCAACAATGGCAGAGGTAAGTTTTGCAGTTTTGAGTGCTTTTAACGTGGCTGGTCCGTAAGTAGCAAACTGAATGGTGTTTTGTTTGAACCCGGGGAAGTTCTCCTGAAGAGATTTGATATCCGAAGGGCTGTAGAAAACCAGCATATCATAACTGCCGATATCCAATGTGGTTATATTGCTGTAAACGGTCTTTACGAATACGGCACTGGTGTGTTTAAGTTTTGCCTTAACAAAAATTTTATTAATATCTGCCTTGCTACTGTCGGCAACACAAAGCAGAAATTTCTCATTTTTGTGCTTTACACCAATCGTTTCAACAATAGAAGCATTAGTACCGTTTCCAAAGAAAATTTTTCTTTTTCTGTATACTATATATTTCTGCAGATAGAGAGCAATAGATTCCGAAACGCAAAAATATTTCATCGTCTCAGGAACAACAATCCTCATCTCCTCGCAAATCTTGAAAAATGAATCGATAGATGTCCGGGCTGTAAAAACTACTGCAGAATGGTCTAAAATATTAACTTTTTGTAAGCGAAACTCTTTTGCCTGAAGAGCCTCAACTTTAAAAAACGGAACAAAATCTATATTTAACTTATACTTTGAAATGAGCTCTGTATAGGGAGATCCGTTTGTGGGAGCGGGCTGAGAAATCAGTATCTTTTTAATCTTCATATTATTAGTAAGAGAGGATAAAATTGACTATAAGTGCAACTGGTAACAATTCAACGGCACAAAGATACAAAATATAAAAAAAATGTGAGTAACGATGTGCAATAATTATTTGATACCCCCTGATGATATAAAAGACATAAACAAACAATAAACTAATTACCAGAATGTTGATAATTATATAATCTGATATTCCCGGCCAGATAAAATTGATTAAAATTGATGGAAAAGAAAAAATAACAGAAATTATCAGGTGGTTGTACCCAATTTTTTCTACCAGCTTAAACGTAATCTTATCTTTTGTAACCCAAGACAAAATATTGTAAAGAGTCTTTCTCAGAAGCCAGTATGCGAAAATAAAACCTAATGAAATCAGGAGATAACTGAGAGGGAGTATCTGGTATTTGCCAATCAGGTAGTCTCCGCTCATAAGAGTAATCAAAACAGGAAAATATAATGCAGCAATAATTGTAACTACATCCCTTTGGTTGGAAAGTGCAAGCTTATCTTCAAGTTTGAAGTGATTTTTCAGTTTGAAAAGCGATTTAAGTACTGCAGGAAGCACATTTATAACCTCCCTTGAAAAGAAGACCAGCAACACAAAGAAAGCCAGAATGAGCGCCGATAAAATGTCATCGCTGTTTTTTAAAGTGCCCGGTTGACCCGGTTGAAGAGAAACGGTGTGGGTAAGGGTTTTAGTGCTCCAAAGAGAGTCAATGGGGAGAATAGTATCCTTTTGTGAAATATATATGTCTGTGACAATATATCTGCACGAAGCACTATCTGTGATGTATAAGGTATCTTGTTGAAGCATCAGTTACCTCTTTTTACCTTGTAGCCAAGTGTAAGCAGTATATTTACAGCTCTTTCCCTGAAGTCCCCCTGTAAAATTATCTCTCCATCCTTAACAGAACCTCCAACTCCACATTTGCTCTTAAGAATTTTGCCAAGATCTGCGAGATCCTCCTCTTTTCCAACAAATCCGGTAACCAGAGTAACCTGTTTACCAGCCCTGTGCTTGCGGTCTATTGATACTATAAGGCGTTGCTTGCCGGCAGGTAGAGTATTCAGATCGTTTCCACCCTCTTCTGCCTTAAAGCCGAAATCAGGATTTGTGGAGTAGACTACTCCAAGTCTGCTTTTCCAATCATTCTCCGCCATTGCAATAATTTTACCACAAAGTTATGTAGAAAAATTCAAAATAGTATCTTTGTCAAATATTCTCATTAATGCCAGAAAAATACGCTAATGGAACGGAAAAAATTTAAACTGATAGATAACCTTTTGGGGATCTTAGTGCTTATCATCTCAGCATTTGTTTACCTATCTACTATTGAGCCAACAACCAGTTTTTGGGATTGTGGCGAATTCATAGCCTCATCATATAAGTTAGAGGTTGGACACCCTCCGGGAAACCCGGTATTTCAATTGATTGCAAGGTTTTTTACACTTTTTGCAGATAAAGAACATGCTGCAATGATGGTTAATTCAATGAGTGCAATCTGTTCTGCCCTTACAATTATGTTCCTTTTCTGGACAATTACACACCTTGGAAGAAGGATAGTTGAGAAAAACTCTGAAAAATTCTCCATTGCAAACTCAATAGCTGTTTTAACGGCAGGTTTGACAGGAGCTTTAGTCTATACATTTTCAGATACATTTTGGTTCTCGGCAGTGGAAGGAGAGGTATATGCGATGTCTTCGCTGTTTACAGCAGCAGTATTCTGGGCAATGCTAAAATGGGAGGAGCAGGCCGACCAGCCATACGCAAACAGATGGATAGTGCTTATAGCACTTCTGATGGGGCTCTCAATAGGCGTCCACCTTCTGAACCTCCTTACAATTCCAGCCTTGGTATTCATCTACTACTACAAAAAATACGATGTAACGCTAAAAAAGAGTTTTTATGTACTTCTGATTTCGGGAGCTATCCTGGCGTTGATTCTCTTCGGGATTATCCCATACCTTCCGAAATTAGCATCCTGGTTCGACCTTCTTTTTGTAAATGTATTCGGATTGCCGTTCAACTCAGGGGCAACAGTATTTATGCTTCTTCTTCTGGCAGGATCACTGGCTGCAATATGGTACTCATACAAAAAGGGCAAAGTACTGCTCAACACTATAATGTTGTGTTTCACAATGATTGTTATCGGATACTCGACATTTGCACTTGTAATAATAAGATCCTCTGTCAATACTCCAACCAATGAAAACCAGCCGGATAATGCATTCTCTTTAATAAGATACCTTGGCAGGGAACAATATGGCAGTAACCCGCTGGTTTACGGAGAGACATTTGCCTCGCCGTGGATCATTAAGCAGGACAGCTATTATGCAAAGCTCGGCGATAAGTATGAGAAGGTACCGGGTCCGGTTCAGCCACTTTACAATTCCGACTCCAAGATGCTGTTCCCAAGAATGTGGAGTTCGTCAGAAGATCATATAAAATTCTATCAGAGATATACAGAAGACAGAGGAACATCTATTGCAGGGGCCGAATATAAAAAACCGCTTATGAGCGACAACCTCTCCTACTTCTTTGACTATCAGTTAGACTGGATGTACCTCAGGTATTTTATGTGGAATTTTGCAGGACGCCAGAACGACCTGCATTCAACTACTCCGGGAGAGGCTTTCAGGGGAAACTGGGAGTCCGGAATAGGATTTCTGGACAAAGCCCGTTTGGGTGACCAGAGTGAAGGGCCGGATTATATTGTAAACAACAAGGCAAAAAACCACTATTATATGCTTCCACTTCTGTTAGGGCTCTTCGGACTCTTTTACCATCTGAGCAAAGACAAGCGAAACTGGTGGGTGACTATGCTGTTGTTCCTGCTCACAGGGTTAGCAGTTGTAGTATACCTTAACCAGCCACCTTACCAGCCGAGGGAGAGGGACTATGCCTATGCAGGATCGTTCTATGCCTTTGCAATCTGGGTAGGTTTAGGGGTGATGTCAATATATGATTTTGTGAGAAAGAAAGTTCCTGCCAAAGTTGCCGCAGTGGGAGCCGGAGTTGTATGTTTGCTCGTTCCGGTTCAGATGGCCAGTGAAAACTGGAACGATCACGACAGAAGTAACAGATATTCGGCAAGGGATCTTGCCTACAATTACCTCAATTCATGCGATGAACAGGCTATTCTGGTAACGCACGGAGATAACGACACATTCCCACTCTGGTATATACAAGAGGTAGAGGGAGTGAGGACAGACGTAAGAATCGTAAACACTTCGCTGCTTGGAACAGACTGGTATATAGACCAGATGAAGTATCAGGTCTACGAATCGAAGCCAATATCGTTCTCAATTCCAAGGAGAGATTACCTGTATGGCACAAACGATATGATATATATTGAGGACAGACTTAACAGGGCAATTCCTATCAAGGCAGTCATAGATCTTATTTCCAATCCGGAGGCCAAGATGATGGCAGAGAATGGAAAAAGCTATAGCTTTTTTGCCTCAAGAAAACTTCTGGTTCCTGTAAATAAAGAGAATGCTCTCAAGTGCGGCATCATATCTCCGGCAGATTCGGCTGCTGTACTTGATACAATTGAACTTAACATACCGGAAGGCAAGAACGCCCTTACAAAGTGCGAGATTATGATTCTCGATCTTCTTGCAAACTATAACTGGGACAGACCTATTTACTTTGTTGCAATGGGTGGCGATCTTGAGATTGGATTAAGAGATTATCTGGAATATGACGGATTTGCATACAAATTTGTTCCTATTAAGAGCTCCACATCAATCGGAGATCCGGGGAGAGTTATTGCAGATGATATGTACGACAAGGTTATGAATGTTTACCGCTGGGGTAACCTGAACGACCCGACAATAAATGTAGACTATCAGAATCTGCTTACTTTCAATGCGGTATTGTCCATGAGAAATATCTACAGCCAGACAGCAAGATCACTTGCTATGGAGGGGAAACTCAAAGAGGCTGTTGAGGTTCTGGACAGGATGCAGGAAGTTGCTATCCCGAGTCAAATGCCGTTGAACTGTTCTCTTATGCCTTCACTTAACGAATACTCGGTTATGGAATCGGTAGATATCTATCTGCAGGCAGGAGAAAAGGAAAAAGGAATGGCCCTCGCAGATGCCTTTATTGAAGATACATTCAAGGGAATCACCCTCTTCTCCAAGATTTATGGCGGAACCTATCTTTCTAAGTCGGATATAGAACAGAACCTCGCCTATATCTTCCATATGTCGGAAATTCTAAAGGACAGAGGTGAAACTGAAAAAGCTGCCCAAATTGAGAAGAGAGTAGAGGATGTTATAAAAACAATACAGGGATAAGTTTTTTAACCTAAAAGCAGGTTACAACCTCTCAATTCTGAGTTTTGAATACGACCGAGGATCTTAAAACCATCCCCGGTTTCTTTTATACCCATATCTTCTGTCTCAATAAATGAACAGGAGTGGATGTTTGCAAGGTCTATGATATTTATTCCGCCTTTTTTGCCGGTTGGCAGCACACGAAACGGGTTATTAAGGTCACGGATAACAATTTCCATCCAGGACGGAGCGAAAAAAAGGCCATCACCCTTGGACCATGCCTGGGAGAGCAGTTCGGCCATTCCATACTCGGAGTGTATCTTTTCAACTCCAAAACTGGCTTTTAACCTTTGGTGCAACTCCTCCCTTGTGAGCTCTTCACCTCTTCCCTTCATTCCGCCGGTCTCTATTACAATAAGCGAGGGGAAACCGACTTTATATTTTGTGACAAAATCCAGTAAAGCAAAACTCACACCTATGAGAATGGTTTTCTGTCCCATACCCTTAAGCTTGCACAACATCTCAGACAGCTCTTCGTGGTTATAGAGATAGTAGCCGCTGAATCGGTTTCCGGACTGTCTCATTAGCTTTTTAGTCATATAGACGAGTGAAGAACCTTCCCGCTCAAGATAGGATGGGAGAAGTGCCAGAATAGCGTATTCAGAAGGATCTCCGTACTGAATCCGGAACCCTTCGGAAAAACTCTTTTCATACAGGCAGAGGTCTGCCACAGGATGTCTTGAGGGGGTAACCCCAGTAGTTGCACTGCTTGTAAAGGTCTTTTGAGCAGGAGCATCTCCGGATATAACCGTTTCACTTTTGAAAAACTGAATAGGAAAAAACGGAATCTCTTCTATGCTTTTAATTTTACCGATATCTGTACCCAGAAGAGAGAGATACTTTTTATAGGGTTCGCAGTATTCTGCCTGATATCTGAAGGTTTCAAGGGAGAGGGCAACAAACTCCTCCCTGCTTTTGATAGTGAATATTCTGTTAATATCAGGCATAATAAAACGATTATCCCTTGTTCTTGCTGTTTTCGATTGAAAGCAGTTGCTCTATATAATCCCTTTTATTAAAGAGCCTCGGTACCTTGTTCTGTCCTCCCAATTTGCCCCGTTCACTCATCCACCGGTAAAAGACGCCATTGGCTACGGTGGTTAATGTGAGCCTTTTCATTGTTGCATTATTTGATCTTTTTGCTTCGTAGTCCGAGTTGAAAAGGCAAATATTCCTGTCCAGCAAATCTGCAAAATCCTCAAAGTTTTTTGGAGGTTGTGAAAACTCGACAACCCATTGGTGGGAACCCTTTTCACGCCCATCCATAAAAAGAGGAGCAACTGTATAGTTGGATACGACAACTCCGGTCTCACTGCAGGTTTTGGCAAGAGCCTTCTCTGCATTGTTAATCATCATCTCCTCGCCAAAAGCATTAATAAAGAGTTGCGTTCTTCCGGAGATAATAATTTTATGCGGCCTTAAGGATGCAAACATTACGCAATCCCCCAAAAGATATCTCCACAGACCTCCGTTTGTTGTAATAACAATGGCATAGTTTACACCTGTTTTTACACTCTCTATGGTTTCGAAAGAGGTGTAGCTCCCCTCCATCGCATCGTCAAGCCTTTCCATTGGGATAAATTCATAGAAAATTCCATTGTTTACAAGCAACAGCATGGAATTGTCTGCAGGATCGTCCTGAAAACCAAAATAACCTTCGGAGGCGTTGTAGTTCTCACGATAGTTCATCTGTGATTTTGGAATAATCTTTTTGTAGATTTCACGGTATGGTTCAAAATTGATTCCGCCGTGCATAAAGAGCTCCAGGTTCGGCCAGATCTGGGTAAGATCGTCCTTACCTGAATAGTCAAGTATTTTATTCATCAATACCAGGTTCCAGGAGGGAACGCCGGAAAAATTTGTGACATCCTGATTGTATACCGCACGGCAGATTTTTTCTACCTTCTCTTCGAAGTCGGGAATAAGGGCGATTGATCTTTCCGGAACTCTTCTGAGTTCAACCCAGGAAGGTGAGTTCTTTAGAAGAATTGCAGAGAGGTCGCCATATTGGCTGTGTCCACTCCCCATCTCGTCTATACGTGCACTCCCACCCAGTGTGAGAGCCTTGCCGTCGAAAAGTTGTGAATCAGGGGTCTGATCCAGATAGCTTGCAAGAAGTGCCTGCATACCCTCAAAATGACAATACTTCAAAGATTGGTCGGTAATAGGAATAAACTTGCTTTTCGAAGAGCTTGTACCGCTCGATTTGGCAAACCACTTTACCTTATCGTTCCACAATACAAAATCTTCTCCGGCTCTCAACCGCTCTATATAAGGCTCCATTGCATCGTAATCTCTCAGAGGAACTTGCCTCTGATAATCTTTCACACTTTTGATTCCTGCAAAATTATGTTCTTTCCCGAATGATGTTTCAATGCCCGAAGTTATCAGCTCCTTAAACCAATTGGCCTGAAATGGCTCCGGTGTCACCCTGCTTTTCTCCAAGAGCTTTAGCCTCCCTTTTGAGATTTGACGAAATATTGTTGATGTTATTGACATATATCGTTTTTAGCTGTTATTCAAATACCTCGTGTAACACTTCGATCGAATGAACCTCAATTGTATATCCTGTGTGATAACTTAGGTATTTTATCATATCTTTTATAAAATTGTACCTCTCATTACCCCCTGTTTTAAGGGAATGGAGATCTTCCGGTTTTATATTCAAAAGTGTTGCCAAAATGGACGAACTCTTAGAAGAAAAACATAGATCAGACAAAATAACATCATTTGTAAACCCTCCCGATACAATATCGAACAGAGGTTTGCTCTCTGAGTAGTCGCACTCCGGAGTGTATCCCATGTGCCGGCTCATCTCGACAATGAACCAAGTGTGAAAATTGGCAACCCCGCTCTCTATTGCCTCAAGCTGCAATATTGACCGGGAGATGAAATTATACATTTCTTTATTCTGTTCAACCTCTTTTATTGTACGGTAAACGAGCTCGCTTATAAATATTGCAATTGCACTTTTATGAATGTTGCACCTGATTTCTGGGAGTTTATACGCAGGTGTGTACTCCTTTATGGTCCCCATTTCTCCTCGTGCCCCTCCAACCAACTCTGTGTCAATAATGCTCAAAGGGTGCAACTGAGAAAGGGCGGCATAATTTTTGGAACCTTTCCCCGTGCGGATGACGAAGCTTTGACGGCCTCCAAGATTTGAGTAACCCTGTACAATAAGGCTGGAGTCTCTGTATTTGATTGTATGTAATACTACTATTTGAAGATTTTGGAACATTGGGTCTATTTGTTGTTGAGAAAACGAGATAATTCCCTCATTGCAAATCCTCTGTGAGAAATCAGGTTCTTCTCCTGGGTAGAGAGTTCTGCAAGGGTTTTAGTATAACCATCCGGAATAAAAACCGGATCGTAACCAAATCCTCCGTTACCGGAAGGAGTCTCTGCAATCTCCCCGTTGAGTATTCCCTGAAAGTAGTAAGCAGTACCATCTATTATCAGAACGGCCACAGTCCTGAATCTTGCCCTTCTTTGCTTTATCCCCTCAAGTTCTTTGAGTAATTTTTGTATATTGTTTTTGGAGTTTTGTTCCTCTCCCGCGTACCTTGCTGAGTAGACACCCGGCGCACCGTTCAGAGCATCCACCTCCAGTCCGGTGTCGTCTGCAAAACAGGTGAGGTGAAACCTCTCCCAAAGATATTGGGCCTTTATAAGGGCGTTCCCTTCCAATGTATCTGCACTTTCCGGGATATCATCAAAAAGATTGAGATCTTTGGGTGTGATAAGTTTGAAATCCTCTCCAAGGATAGCCCGGGCCTCTGCCAGTTTGTGCCGGTTGTTTGTGGCAAAAATAATCTCCATAAAAACAATATTGCATCAAAGATACTAAAACTTTATTTTTGTATATTGATATCATAATTTCTATAAAATGAACAAAATAATAAAAATTTGCCTTATTACCCTAACAGTCATTACTATAACTCCACTGTTTTCACAGACAAAAGAGTTTAAAACGGGAAAAAGTCTGGATGTACAATTCTCAATATTAAGAGAACTCTCCAGACTTTATGTGGACAGTGTCAAAATAGATAAACTGGTAACAACAGGGATAGAGGCAATGTTGGAATCTCTGGACCCATATACAGTATATATTCCTGAAGAGGATGAAGAGAGCATTGAACTTATGAGAACCGGTTCTTATGGCGGCATTGGAGCAATCATAAGAAAGGTAGACTCCGGAGTACTCATTTATGAGGTTAACGAAAACTCTCCGGCAGCCAAAGCCGGACTGGTTTCAGGAGATATAATACTTAAGATTGGTAACCGTATTACTGCAAACATGCCGATAGACAGTTGCAGTGCGAAGATGAAAGGAAACCCCGGTACTAAAGTTAACTTTTTGATAAAGAGGCTCAGGGGCGGAGATACCACCAACCTTACAATTGCCAGGGACAAGATACATATACCCGATGTTGCATACAGCGGACTCTTAAATGATTCTATCGGCTATATAAGAGTTACAGGATTTACAATGGGTGGCTCCAAAGATGTCAGGAAATCTCTTCTTGACCTAAAGAGCAAAGCCAATCTCAAAAGATTGATAATAGATTTGAGGGGTAACGGCGGCGGACTTCTGGATGAGGCTGTAAACTTAGTCTCCCTCTTTGTTCCAAATGGCACTAAGGTGGTCTCTGCTTTAGGAAGATTTAAACAGTCAGATATGGTGTACTTTACAAAAGATGAACCTGTAGATACCTCTCTATCCATTGTAGTTCTTGTAAATTCGGCTTCGGCCTCATCTTCTGAAATAGTTGCAGGAGCTCTGCAGGATCTGGACAGGGCAACAATTGCAGGTACACGCACATTCGGAAAAGGACTTGTCCAGTCCATAATAGATGTGGGATACAATAACAGGATAAAGCTTACCACAGCCAAATACTACACCCCGAGCGGCAGATGTGTCCAGGCTATCGACTACAGCCAGAGAAACGAGGACGGCAGTGTGGGCTACATTCCGGACTCACTAATCAAAGCATTTAAAACCCTAAAAGGAAGAACCGTTTACGATGGCGGAGGCGTAACTCCCGATGTGGTAATTGAGTCTCAGACTTTTTCCAGACCTGCTCTCTCTTTAGTGTACGGAGAGATACTGCACGAATATGCTATTGAGTATTTTAAAAATCACCTTTCAATTACCTCTCCTTCTGAGTTTTGCCTTACTCCGGCCGAGTACGAAGAATTTGTGAAATATGCCTCTCAAAAAGAGTTCGACAGCCGCACAGCTTCAGACGTAGACTTAGACAAGTTTATTGCCACTGCTAAAAAGGAAAATCTTTACAACGACTTCAAGAAAGAGATAGATGCTCTGGAGGTAAGGGTAAAACTTGGAAAGGAAGATGTATTGAGAAGAAATTCTGCAGAGATAAAAACACTTCTCGAAGAGGAGATTGTGAGTCTCTACTACTTCCAAAGAGGAAGGGTGGAGAGTATGCTCAGGAACGATTCTCAGGCAAGGAGCGTAGAGAGTGTAAAACTTATTAATTAAACAGTTATGTGATGGTCTTGTTGGATTTGCTTTTCCCAAGGGTATGTCCGGTGTGTGGGAGGTTGTTGCTGAGGAGAGAGAGGTATCTTTGTTTAAGCTGTCTTGCCGACCTTCCCTTATCCTTTTATTGGTCATGGCCAAACAATCCTGCCGAGATCTGCTTCTGGGGCAGGTTGAATATAGTCAGGGCATCTTCTCTACTGATTTACAGGGAGGGGAGCCCCTACAAAAAAATTATTCATTCGTTTAAATATAACGGAAACAGAGGTCTATGTGTTTTTATGGGAGAGATGCTTGCAAGGAGACTTGCAGAGAGCAAATTGTATGAAGATATAGATGCAATAGTTCCGGTGCCGCTCCACCCTCTCAAAAAGTGGAAAAGAGGTTACAACCAGTCTTCTGTTCTGGCAAAATCAATAGGAAAATATTTGAAGAAACCAGTAGTGGAGGGAGTCTTGGTCAGGAATAAATTTACTCCCACCCAGACAAAAAAGGATGCCCTGCACAGATGGGAAAATGTAATGAATGCCTTCTCCTTGAAAAACAGTAGTCTCATTGAGGGAAAGCACATTCTTCTGGTAGATGATGTTTTAACTACCGGTGCCACTCTTGAGGCTTGCGGACAACATATTATGAAGTGTACCAATTGCAGGCTTAGCATTGTTACACTCGCGTATGTTGAATAATTTAGTAAGTTTGCAACAATTTATGTTTGATTTTATAAAGATAGAGTTAATTGATGTCATAGATATCACCTTGGTTGGTATACTTATCTATCAAGCTTATAAACTTATACGCGGTACGGCGGCACTCAATATCTTTATCGGGATTATCGTTTTATACTTTATTTGGCTGGTGGTGAGGGCTCTTCATATGGACCTTCTTAATGCTATTCTGGATCAGGTAATAGGAGTGGGCGTACTGGCACTGATAATTGTGTTTCAACAGGAGATAAGGCGGTTTCTTCTCAGGCTCGGTACTCGTTATATGAATTCCGGCCGGAAACTTAGTCTCGTCAATACATTTTTCGGATCTAAAAACAAAGGTGCATCGCTCGTGCTTCTGGATGAACTTACACACGCCTGCCGGAGAATGTCGGAAAAGAAAATAGGAGCACTCATTGTTCTGGCCAAAAGCTCCTCACTGGAGTTCATAATAGAGACAGGAGACAGGATAGACGCAAACATCAACAGAAGATTGGTGGAGAATATATTTTTCAAAAATGCACCTCTTCACGATGGTGCTATGATAATTGCCGGAGATAAGATTGTAGCAGCAAGATGCACCCTCCCGATTACCGAAAATCCACACATTCCGGCCTCTTTCGGAATGAGGCACAGGGCGGCCATTGGCATTTCAGAGATGAGCGATGCATCTGTCATTGTAGTCTCGGAGCAGAGCGGACAGATCTCTTATGTTCATAATGGAGAGATCAAGAAGATGAGCAGCATAAATGAACTCAGGTTGGCAATAGAAAATTCCTACAAATAAGCCGGCCGGATATGATTAACAAAGACAGATTAGAACAGAAACTTGGGTTCGACCGGATCCGCTCAATGACAGAGGGCAGATGTTCAACCACTTTGGCTAAAAGCAGAGTGAATGATGCCGCTTTTCTTACATCTTTCAAAGAGATTGAAACCAAACTTTCCCAGACAGACGAGATGAGAGTGATTTCTATGTTTGAATCCTCATTCCCGGATTCCGGCTATGTAGATACTCTCCCTTTCCTTAAACAACTGGAAGCCCGATATTCCTATCTGGATACTACCTCGATTGCAAAACTTAAACAATCCCTTGAAACCATAAAGGCGATTGCAACATTCTTTAAAAACACAAAAGAGGGGCTATATCCTAACCTAAAATTGCTGGTAGAACCGATAGTGCTCTTTCCCGAGATTACAAGGCGTATTGATGCACTACTGGATAAGTTCGGAGATATAAGAGATAGCGCCAGCCCGGAACTTCAAAACATAAGAAGGTCTGTAAGGGAGAAGGAAAGTGTGATATCCAGGAGAATAACCTCCATACTTAAGAGGGTCCAGTCTGAGGGGCTGGCCGACGAGGAGGCCACAGTATCGGTCAGGGACGGAAGAATGTTAATTCCGGTCTCTGTGGCAAACAAAAAGAAGGTACCGGGATTTATATACGACGAATCGGCTTCAGGCAAAACAGCCTTCATAGAGCCGATGGAAATAGTGGAGCTGAACAATCAGGTCCGTGAGCTCCACTTTGCCGAGCAGAGAGAGATTCAGAAGATTCTGATAGAGTTTTCGGACTTTTTAAGACCATACCTTCCCGAGCTACTTTCCGCTGCAGATTTCCTTGGCGAGATAGATTTTATAAGGGCAAAGGCCCTTATTGCAATATCAATTCAGGCCGGGAAACCGGTTTTGTCGCAGGAGCGTGAGCTCAATCTGCAGAAAGGCCGTCATCCTCTTCTGGAGATGGCTCTCAAAAAGGAGGGCAAGGAGATTGTCCCTCTCACACTTAACCTTAACCGTGACAAACATATTTTACTGATATCGGGGCCAAATGCAGGGGGTAAATCGGTATGCCTCAAAACTGTCGGTCTGCTTCAATATATGCTTCAGTGCGGTTTTTTGATACCCGCATCCGAGAGCTCGGAACTTGGAATATTCAACTCCGTCTTCATAGACATCGGAGACGAGCAATCTATTGAAAACGATTTGAGTACATATAGCTCCCATCTGAAAAACATGAGGGATGTACTATCTGAGGCAGACAGCAGATCACTGGTTCTTATAGATGAGTTTGGGGCGGGCACAGAACCTACTGCCGGTGGTGCAATCGCGGAGGCCATATTGGCTGAGATTGAGAAAAAGGGTGCCTTTGGCGTGATTACCACCCACTACAGCAACCTTAAGTTCTATGCCAGCAGCAGCAAAGGTGTCATAAACGGAGGAATGCAGTTCGACGTCCAGAACATAAAACCACTTTTCAAGCTGGAGATTGGAACTCCCGGTAGTTCATTCGCATTTGAACTTGCCCGTAAGATGGGGCTTCCGGAGGGAGTTTTAAAGGCAGCGGAGGAGAAGGCAGGGTCCGACTTTGTGGACCTGGAGAAACATCTTAAAAAGATAGCGAAGAATAGAAGGCAGTGGGAAGAGAAGCTCGCAAAGATAAAAAATACAGACAAGACTCTGGAGAGCATCACCGGTAAATATCAGAAAGAGCTGTCAGACATACAGATGTTCAAAAAGAGCATTATTGCCGATGCAAAGGAAGAGGCTAAAAAGATGCTTTCTGAAACTAACAAAAAAATTGAAGCAACCATACGTGAAATACGCGAAAGTCAGGCAGAGAAGGAGAGGACAAAAGAGCTGCGCAAGGATCTTGAAGAATACAACAAGGAGTTGCTGAGTGCAAAACAGACTTCGGACGACGAGAAGATTGCCCGCAAGATGGAGCAACTTCAGAGAAGAAAGGAGAAAAGTAAAGAGAGAAAGATTGAGAGTGAGAAAATTGTGGTTAAAGATGAGCTGCTTAAAACGGGAGACAAGGTTAAGATAAAGGGGGGTGATCTGATAGGTGAGATAATAAGACTGGACAACAATGATGTAAGCGTTGCCATTGGCAACATCATTAGCAAAATGTCAAAGGAAAAGGTTGAGAGAATCTCCAACAATGAGTACCAGACAGCTTCCAGAAACCATGTTAAAAAGAGCACATATCAGGATCTTGGCGTATCGGAGAGAAGACTCAATTTTAAACCTTACATAGACATAAGAGGTCAAAGGTTAGATGAGGCGATAGACTCTGTGACCCACTTCATAGACGATGCACTGATGCTCGGATTCCCGGAAGTGAAGATTCTACACGGAAAGGGCAACGGCATTCTTAAAGAGGAGATACGTAAATATCTCAAGACTGTCGGCGGCATATCTGCCATGAAAGATGAACTTCTTGAGCTGGGTGGTTCAGGAATAACAGTTGTAACACTATTGTGATTTAAATAAATTACAGGATATGATTAACAAATATTTACAAACGGGAGCACTCCTTCTTTCGCTGGTTTTGGTTCTGTCGGCCTGTACGAGCCGTAAAGAAGAGATATCCCTCAACACCAAAGGATTTCTGGATGCTTACTTTAAGGTCGATTACAAGGCTGCCAGCAGTTTCTGCACAAAGGAGCTCGGAGAGGAGCTGGTAAACTCGCTCAAAAGTCTTGACAATCTGGAACCGGCAGTAAGGGTAATGCTGGAAAAACAATCGAAGGAGGCGAAGACCGAGATAATCTCGGTAAATTCTGAGAGGGGAAAAGATACTGCAACCGTCCTCTACAAGGTTATTCTTCCAAACTTTCCACAAGGCATTGAGAACACCCTCTCCTTAGTTAAGATGGACAAGAAGTGGTGGGTTGTTGCTTTGGGTAAATGACAATAAAGCTGAATAATATTGAAACTGATTGATTCACACACTCATTGCGAATTTTCTCCCGATTCCAGAATGTCCATGGAGCAGGCTCTGGAGAAGATAAAAACCGCTGGTCTGGCCGGAATTATCTTTACCGACCATCAGGATATCAATACCCCGTCGGGAGATAAAAGATTTATGTTCGACCCGGCGATTCAACAACAAAAGATAGACCAGATGAAGGAACAGTATGATATCCCGATTCTAAAGGGGATTGAAATTGGCCTTCAGCCTCATACTATTGAAGACGCTGCAGCATTTGTAAACGGCTACAGATTCGACACTATAATTGCCTCGGTGCACTTTGTAGACGGCATTGATCCCTACCACGACCACTATTACGACATCAGGGATATCAAAATGGCCTATGGAAGGTACCTTGAAACAATCTATTACTGCATCACAAAATTCGCCAATTTTGATGTGCTTGGCCACTATGACTACATAACCAGATATGCTCCATATAGGGAGCGGGTAATACTCTACTCCAGATTTAAAGATATTTTGGACCAGATTCTTACTTTTCTGGCAAGGGAAGGGAAGGCTCTCGAGATAAATACAAACACCTACAGGGAGAAGAACGGGGCAACTCCATATCTGGACGTAAATGTTTTAAAAAGATTTAAAGAGGTTGGCGGTGAGATTGTGACTCTTGGATCGGATGCTCACGACTCCTGGAGAATAGGTGAGAAATTTGTTCAGTATTCAGAGATAATAAAAGACTGCGGTTTCCGTTACATAGCACACTTCCAAAACAGAGAGGCTCAGTTTACTTCGATTTAGCCTTTCGCTTCTCTTCCTTCTTTTGTTTTGCGTAGCTACCGGTCATCTTCTGATAACGAAGAAACTGATCTGGAGTTAATATTTTTTGAAAGGCATTCTCAGTCTTATGCATCCACTTTTCCTGTACAGCCTGATAACTCTGCGAGCTTTGTACACCCCCTTGTTTCATATTCTCAAACTCTTCATAAACACCGGTGAAGTTTGTCTGCAATACTGAATCTATCAGGAAAACCTGTGCATCGTTAAGTTTAAAATCCTTTTGAAGCTTGTCTGCTTGCTCCGCAGCCATCTCAACAGGAGATTTTTGCTTCTCCTGCTGCTGGTCTTGGGCAAATGCATTTATGGTAGTGGTTAATAAGGTGATTGCCGCGAAAAGTCTTGTTGCTGTGTTCATCTGTAGAAAATTTAGCCGGTATTTTAGACAAATTTAGTATTTATTCCGGTAAGTCAAGAGAATGACGGAATTTCATACTTTTTGCATTAATATTTTTTTAGCTTTACATTATGAAGCATTTGGGAACAAATAACGGCTATAAAATAAGCATGTTCAATAAACGCAAACATGGATGAAACTAATATTTAAAATTGTTTTAGCAGCGATACTATCGACCGGAATTTCCGGATGCAGTAATGCTTTGTATCTTTCACAAGCAATTATTGGACATTGTCGTCTAATGTGTTCCAGAGTACCTATCAAAAAGATACTCAATAAAAATCAATTGGATAGCGCGGCTCAGGATAAGTTGAGGCAGGTATTGGAGTTAAGGGAATTCGCCTCCAAAGAGTTGGGACTACCCAAAAATAAAAGCTATACGGTATATTCAGAGCTTAAAGGAGAGAATCTTGGCTGGAACGTATATTGTGCACCAAGATTCTCAGTAGAACCAAAACAATGGCGTTTTCCCATAGCAGGCCGTGTTGTGTACCGGGGGTATTTTTCAAAAAAGGCTGCACTAAAATTTGCCAGGAAGATGGAAGAGGAGGGCTATGATCTCTATGTTTCACCAATAGGCGCTTACTCCACTTTAGGCTGGTTCAACGACCCGGTTCTGAGCTCTCATTTGCGGCTAGACTCAATACAGATTGCCGGACTAATAATTCACGAATTGGCACATCAAGAGTATTATTTACCAGGAGATTCCCAATTTTCCGAAAGCTTTGCGGTTTCTGTAGAACGGGCCGGAATCTTGCGGTGGCTGAAATCTACAGGCAGTGATGGTCAGATTGACAAGGCTTTAAAAATGTGGGAAAGGCAGGATACAGTCCGTGTAAAATTACTTGATGTCCGCTCCCGCTTGAATGAAATTTATACCAGTAATCTGGATACTGCAACCATGGCGCAAAAGAAAGACTCCCTGCTTATGGACCTAAAGAAAGATCTTCCATGGCTTAACAGAGTTGGCGCTGACGATAAATATGCCGCAATAAACAATGCCTATTTTGTTCCCATAAGTACCTACTATTCATTGGTACCTGTTTTCCAAGGCATGTTAGACAGCCTTGGCGGAAACTTTACACAATTCTACCAGAAAGTAAAGGAAATAGGTAAGTTACCAGCCAAAGAAAGGCAGCGCAAGATTGAATCACTGCGTAAATAGAATCTCACTCCCTTAGAGACCAGCAAATACATGTGAAAATCCTTGCGCGAAGAGAAAGAAAATTATAACTTTACACTGCATTGCCTAAGACACAGTTATGCAACACATCTGTAGGGCACAAGAGCAGCAGAACCACAGAAATTTACACACATGTAAGTATGACAGGTCTCCAAAACATAAAAAATCCCGCCGATGACTTTGATTTATAATCAAAAATATATTATTCAACAAACATGTTCTTATCTCCCGTTTTTTGATGTGATATATTCAATAAACATGATTATATAGAAACGTTAGGCAACACCATGTTGCTATTTGTTTAATTAGATGTAAATTTGGATATTATACAATAAAATATGGTAAAGAAACAATCCATTCACATTGAGAATACAGAGATATGTTTAATCTCACAGGGGCAAGAAGATTATATTTCTCTTACCGACATGGCTCACAGTCAAATGGGAGAACATATAATAATCAAATGGTTAAGCCTTAAAAGTACAATAGAGTATATTGGTGAGTGGGAAACGCTCTTCAATCCCAATTTTAATTATACCGAATTCGGTACAATTAGAAATTCATCGGGTAGCAACAACTTTGTATTGTCTGCAAAACAATGGATTGTAAAAACGGATGCAATTGGCATTACAGCTAAAGCTGGAAGATATGGCGGAACATACGCACACAAAGATATCGCATTTAATTTTGGGATGTGGATCAGTCCACGTTTTCAGTTGCTTTTGGTCAAAGAATATCAACGACTACAAGAAGAGAAACAAAAACTTATTGGATGGACTGCAAAACGAGAACTTTCAAAAATAAATTATCACATTCACACAGACGCAATTAAGCAAAATTTGACACCTTCGCAACTCACGCCACAACAAATTTTAGTCGTTTATGCAAGTGAAGCAGATGTACTTAATGTTGCCTTATTTGGAATTACTGCCAAACAATGGAGAGAGGCAAATCCGGATTTGGAAGGAAACGTACGTGACTATGCCACAATAAATGAGTTAATTTGCCTTTCGAACATGGAAAATTTAAATGCTGTTTTTATCAGTGAGAATATGCCACAAAGAGAAAGATTGATAAAGCTAAACAAAATTGCAATCCGGCAAATGAGCGTATTACAAGATGTAGAAAACAGAAAACTATTAAAATAACAACTATACTGCCTTAAGATATGGCGATTGCCTAACAATGGCTATATGCCATAAACGGCACATAGCCCGAAACCGTTAGCACCAATAATAAGAGAGACAAACGGACACCGATGAAAAAATTATCAGAACAGGCAAAGAACAATATTAGAAATGCGTCACTATTTGTGCTTGGAGTGGTCGTGACCATTTTTATTACCAAGTTCTCCGATAAGATATTTCCAGGTGACCCAGTAATAGTCAAAGAAGTGACTGACACAATTAAAATTGTTCACAACTATGACATTCCGCCTGAACTTGATAATGATTCAATAAGACTTGAACTGGAAAGAAAATTAAAGAATCTTGAATTACTGAACAACTATGACAAGCAAATTAAAGAACGGATAGTATTAACGAAGAAGAATGATGGAGTCGTACCCAACCTAATTTTGACAAGTGATGCTGATAGGATAAAGAGCAAAGGATATATGTACGGAAGTTCTTCAGCTTATTTCACATCTGACTGTCCAACCCTTGACAAAGAATTTATTGACATAAAAGTCAACTTTATTAACCCATCCATTACAAGAGAAATTGCTTTTTTACGGATTAATATTTACCGATTCGATAATCCAGATTCAAATGAAGCAAGAACATATGTACTTGAAGAATTATTTGAAGTAAAGTCAGACGGAAACTTAATACGCATCAGTAATGACATAGGAAAAGGGAAATATGAAATCTTATATGGTTTCGTTTTCAAGGGCGAATTAACCAAAACATATCCGACGTTTAACTTCAAAAGATGCATAGTGACGAAATAAGAATTACTGGTGCTAACATACGTTTGGCGCAATGGGAATGGGGGCTGACTTCGTTAATTGCAAGTTTGTGCTTCTATTGTAAATACATGCTGGTTGACAATTTAGTTTTCAAAAATCCCCCACTGCGCCAAGCGTGGGAACGTTAGGTGGCATACTAAAAAATAAAGATGAAAGGTAAAATTGTACAGTCAGTAATTATCGTTCTTGCTTTTGTATCCTGTATGACAAGTAAGAATGAAGTAAAATTTGAGAAAGATGGTAGTTTCTATATTTATTCAATTGTTAATGATTCGATAAAAGGGCGCTTTATATTCGATACTGGAGCAGATGGATTATACCTTGATAGTATATTTATTAACAACCATATTTCGATAATTAAATCAGCATTAGACACGGCAAGAATGCGTGGTGCAGGAGCGACAGGATATAAACAAGTCTTATTAATAAAAGACACAATAAAAGTAAAGGTTGGCAATTACAGTCATAATTTTACCAATTCACCTATTTTGAAACTGACGGATATTAATGGGGAAAACATTGCTGGAATTATTGGTAACGAATTTATAAAAAATCAAGCAATTGTATTTGACAACAACCGGTTAACATTAAAAATAGACTCAGTCGTAAAGTATGCAGAATACGAATCAATAATTTCTTTTGATTATGTTGATGGCAGAATTTATTTCAATGTAGATATTGAAATAAGAGAAAATGAGATTATTACAGCAAGATTATTAATGGATTTGGGTTGTTCTGATGCTATAATTTTAAATTCACCTTATTTCAAATCACTTACAGAGAAAGGGATTTTACCCGAAAAAGTAATTGACTATACTATTTTATATGCAGGTGCCTTGGGTGGAAATTCTAACGGAGGCGATTTTCGTTCCATTTCTATAAAACTTGGAGACTATAAGATTAACAATCCCATAATAAGTTTTTCCAAGGATACATTGGGTTCATTTTCAAAAACGAATTATGACGGACTTCTTGGAAATGAGATTTTAGACAGATATAATTATACGATTGATTATAAAAATCAAAAACTATATTTGATAAAGAATTCGAAATCAAAAAAGAATTTTAATTCAACCCTTTCAGGATTTTATGCTTTGAAGAGAAGAGAAAATGCAATTGTAATGTCAATATACTATCAGTCCGAAGCCTACAAAAATGGGCTACAATTAGGAGATACAATTATTGCAATCAACAATAAGAAACTTGATAATCTGACTGATAAGAAATTTTATGAAGAATTGAAGGATGAAGGCAAAACAATTAAGCTGACAATTCTCAGAAATCAAAAGCATATGGACATAACTTTTAAATTAAAATATTTATTATGACACGAAAGTACGCCACCTAACACGCAATATAGCCAATGGCGGGGGAAGTGGAAACTTGAATCATTCTGCCCCGCATCAAAGTTTGTAACGGCAGACAGTGACGAAGCCCGCAAATCGCCACTGGTCATATTGCCGCCCGTTGGCACCAATTAAAAAATACATACTATGACAGCAATTTCAACCATTTTTTCAAAAAGAGGAATATCGTTTGCGACAGATTCAATAATTTCAATTTACAACAAGCAAACAAATACATATAAAGTAATTGAGTACACTAAATCTAAAATTATTCCTGTTGAGAAATATCATGCAGCTATAGCATATTATGGATTTGCAAAATATAATAATTGGAGCATTTATAATTGGATTAAACAGCAAATTCAAAGTTATCCTCAAACATTAGATTTAAAACAATTTGCTCAAAAGCTTAAAAATGATTTGGATAATAAATTGAATGATTTTTTTCCAAATAAATATGACATAAATCGAGGGATAGGTATTCATTTAGCAGGTTATGAAAAATTTGATGATACATGGATACCTGAGCTCTATCATATTTGTAATTATAAGAACCCAGAGTATATAGAGATCGGAGATATGTATGTTGGCCCACAATTGTATGGAACATTGCCTGTTGATTATAGGCCAATTTCAGATCCGTCAGAGCAGCAGAAAAAGGAAGCAGTTTTTAAGTTTTTAGAGGCAAATAGAATGTTTATTTTTAATAATGGTGATCCAAAAATGTTTAATCCATTGTCAAATTCTTTTAGAGATGCATACAATGTTCTTAGAGAGAGAAAATTAACAAAGACTATGGATTTGGATTTACAACTTGCATTAACAAGAAGACCTATAGAATTTATAAAAAGAGCACAAACTGATTTTTGCGAAAAAGGGAAGAGACTTGTAGGAGGTAAAATTCATGATTTGACTTTTAATAAATTGAAAAATTATAAATCAAATACTGGAGATTATTAACTGGTGCCAACAAACGGCGTAAAAACATAAGGGTAGCAGTGGTTGGGCAACACCAGTTCGCTTAGCACTTGCGGCATCGGGTGATACAAACACAGTTTCAATTTCCCTTACGTTTTCAGCCGCCGGCCGTTGGCAGTAATTGTAAAGAGACAGCAATGGAGAATACATTGAATTTATTTAGGGCAGACAGAAAAGGTAATAAAACTATGCCTGAGAGATTTGCTACAGATGGTTTATTATCAAAGCAACTTAATGGTGGCAACCCTCTTTTTTATCAAAAATACGGTTGGGTAAAAGCTATTAAAAATCACATTGATGTCACAAAAGAGAATGAGAGTATTTTTCTTTATGAAACTTCTACTTTTCTTTCATTCTCTGTAAATAAACAATTAGTGAAAAATGTTTATTTAAAGGGGAAAAATGATAGAACTGTTCATCGCTCTTCATTTAACGAATCTGAAGCTTATATTTTTTCTACATCTTTTAATTTTGAAAAACTTCTAAACCTTAATGATGGTATATATTATTATGATTACCGATGCGATTATAATAGATTTAGAGAATATATTTTCTTGCCTTTAATTGGCTCAATTGGATGTAATATTTGTAAACAAAACCCTAATTACATACATCAGCTTTTGATTATTAACGCATCAGTTTTTCTATCGAAATTGGCAAAAAACAGTAATGAATATCAGACAGCTTTTGAAAATACAAAAAGAGATAGTGAATGGTTACTTATACCTTTAGACCCAATGCAAGATGGAATTGGGTACCAATCAAGAATACCTGTCGCTGACTTCTGGAATGTAGAATTTTATAAATATTAAAAACAAAAAAAATGAATAAATCTTTAATTATCCTAGTAATGCTTTTTGCTATTATAATTACTTCTTGTCAAAACAACAATAAACCTCAAGATGTAAAAGAAACTCCTGAATACAGACAGTTATTAGCT
>Ga0172381_10001864_pt1 | contig 24087 bp, 18 predicted proteins | sample Leawel6488metaG_FD_119754 | JGI IMG/M metagenome (GOLD analysis project Ga0172381, IMG submission 119754) | Leachate microbial communities from a municipal landfill in Southern Ontario, Canada - Leachate well 64-88 metaG | ecosystem: Engineered > Solid waste > Landfill > Unclassified | place... | reverse complement strand
TAATTATCACTTGATAATTTAGAATAACTTAATTTTTATTGAATAGTAAAAAAGCTCATTTTTAACGGGCTTTTTTAGATAATTTTAGCTAATATTAAGTAGTATTTTTAGTTTATCTTTATAGTTTATTTAGGTGCCCTTTATCTCTTGACAAATGATTTATTATATATTACAATTATATGTTATATATAGTGTATGAAAATAGCTTTTATCGGGCAAAAAGGAATACCGGCTAAGAATGGTGGCGTCGAAAGATACGTCGAAAGCTTGGCGACTAACCTGGCAAATTTAGGCCAGGAAGTTTTGGCGTATAATCGTAATGATTATCTAACCGAGCCGCTGGCCGAGTATCACGGCGTGCGGATTATTAATCGTCCGTATATCAATACTAAAAATTTAGCGAACATCACGCAGACCTTGGCGGCGATTTTTCACGTCGCGCGCGAGAAAGCGGATGTTATTCATTTCCAAGGCATTGGTCCTTCCCTATTATGCTGGTTGCCAAAAATATTAAATCCACGGGTGAAGATTGTCGCCACTTTGCATAGTTTCGATTATTATAACGATAAATGGAGCGGCTTCGCTAAAATGATGTTGCGCTTCGGCGAAAAACTAATGTGCCGTTACGCCGATGAAGTAATTGTCCTAACTCAACTTATGGCTGACTATGTTAAGGGCACTTATCATCGAGAAGCGACGATTGTTCCTAATGGCGCCGATCTTTATAATGGCACCGCTGATAACGAATTGCGTATTTGGGATTTGAAGAAAGATAGTTATATCCTTGGCGTTTCTCGTATTATTAAACTTAAAGGTTATCAATATTTAATCCCTGCTTTTAAAGATTTAAAAACCGACAAGAAATTAGTTATTACCGGCGATGGCGAGTATTTGCCGGAGTTACGGCAATTAGCCGGCAATGATCCGCGGATTATTTTTACCGGCAATCAAAAAGGAGCGATTCTCGATCAGCTTTACGCTAACGCTTATCTTTTTGTTCAATCCTCAGAAATGGAAGGCCTGTCTATCTCATTATTGGAAGCGATGGCGCATAAGAATGCTTGTTTAGTCAGTGATATCAGCGCGAATTTAAATGTTGTCCAAGATACTGGTTTTGTTTTTTCCAGCAAAGATACAGCGAGTTTACGCGACAAATTACAGTTCTTGATTGATAATCCACAAGAAGTTGAAAACACGGCGCAGAAAGCTTACGAAAGAATCCAGAATAATTTTCTCTGGTCTGATGTCGCTCAGAAAGTTCTGGAGGTTTATAAAAAGTAATCAGATTATTAAGATATATTTAGCCGCCTAGTCGCGGCCTGATGGTTCTTTAACAACGGTTAATATTAAATAATTTAGTCTCTTATTAGCTTCTTAAGATTAGGGGGTTGGTAAGAGATTAAATTATTTGAATTAATAACCAGTGCTTATTCCTTTTTAGGTAGGAGCACGCAATAAATTATGTCATGACAAAAATTAAGTTGTTTTCGTTTTTAGCCGTATTCGGCTTATTCTATTTTCTGTCTTGCCAGAAGTTAGATTATATTGAGCAAGGAAATCTCTCCGGAGATGGAACCATCGACCTTAAATCGAGTACTATAATAGAAGGCGTTGCCGCTACAGGCGACACCATCTATGTAGAAAAAGGAAGAGTTGTTAATTTTCAAGCCCTTGCTAAGGGTTTGAACATAGTAAACTGGCAATGGAGTTTCTCTGATGACAACGCATACTCTGTTGGCGCAACAACGGAGCACACGTTTTGGACAAATGTTGGCGATGTTTCTTTTGTGACTCTTACAGGAGTAGATCCGACTGGTGCTGCGACCGTGAAAACGAAACCTGTTAAGGTGGTTTGGACGCTTGATGGCCAAGCAGCGCTTTATATGGTTTCTTGCACTCCTAGTGGAACTGGGACATTTAATTTAGTCTTCGCTTTTCACAAGAAGACAACAAGCTACTATCCAGGACTCTATGGTTTTACTGGGGACATGGTATCTCCGGCTTGGACAACCAAAGTTGTTGCCGTAGCGGATACCAGCTGGAATTACGTTAATGGTACTCTGGTTGCTCCTGTTTCCGGTGCGGTTGGTAAGTTCGCCATTGTTAGGATGACGGCCTCGGTTGGCTATCATGAGTTTGCAATTGGCAAAATCGTAAATAGCAATTTAATCTGGGGGCTATTTTGGGGACCATACGCTACTGAAAACAACATGTTAAAGTTTGTTATTGATGCGAATGGAACCGTCAGGCCATACACGCCGCCATCTATGCCGACCAGTTCCGGTGATGGTACTATCTGCAACAGTGTTACTGATTCCAGTATTATCTTGTACGTGAATAACCATGCTGCATTTTCAACCCTTATCAATCCATTTGTAAGGTTTCAGAATTCATCTGGTGTTTACTCAGGGGTATCGCAAGTGGCCGCCGTTGGATATCCGAATTGGGGAAAAGTAGAAATGAAGTTCAGGAATTTTTTAATTCAAAATTTGCTGATATTCCAATTCGGTTCAAATAGTACGGTGTCGTCGTTCATGAGGGATAGCCGATACTATTTTCCGTTGTACAACAACATCCAATTTCAATTTGTAGCGGGGTCGCTAAAGTCCGCTCAAATTATTGATGACGCTCGTGAATTAGCTATTGCCAATTCAAAATTGTAAATTGTAAAACGTTCGGCGCACAAAGTCACCAAACGTATTCTAAGAATAAAAAGAACCCCTCGTTGCTATGAAGTAACGAGGGGCTATTTTTTTTCAAAGAGTTTAGAGAATTCTAAGACATAAAAAAGAACCCTCGCGACTGCAAATGCAAAGCTGCGAGGGTTTTTTTATTCTTCTTTTAATGTTTAATTTTTTTCTTTGTGAAATTTTTGTGATTAGCGCCTTCTGGGTCTATAGCCCGTTTTACCGAGCAGCGATCCAAGATTAAAGCTTGCTCCCCAAACGAAAATGTTTGAGGTTGGGCCTGGTACAATTTTGTACATGGCATTTAACGACATGAAATCGTCTCGGTGGATTTTAGACAAAGAAATTTCTGTCCCGAATCCGAAGGAATGTTTTTGCATATCCCCATGGCTGTAAAAGTAACCGCCAAGAACCTTGAGGTTACAGTATGTCTCAGACATTGAGAACCTCCAAACTGTTTCTTTTGCAATAACCTGAAGATAGGCCTTGCTCCAGGATTTAGTTGGTGCCAAACTATCGCTTCGCCAAGCAGATGCTATACTATCAGTCCAGACTGATGGAAGATCGCTGTTCCAATAAGATTTTTTATTGGCGTAAAACGGAAACTGTCCACTGAAAAGTATTTGCGATCGGCATAAAAAGTTTGGACGGACTGCCCAAGGGTTCTTAATTACGTTAAGATTTAACACAGGTGTGATCATCCAATCATTTTGCCTCATGGCATAATAACCCTTTTTTGACCCGTGAAGTATTAAACTTCCGGCATCTTCGTAGGCATATTTAACACCAAGATTAGCTCTTCCGAACATTTGATAAACGTCGGAAAAATTTGGGTTATAATAGTCCGTGACTCCCCCCAGGCTCGTTTCCCAGCTAGCGGAAGTATATTGTGACATATTTAGGACAAAATTACTCCGCCCCATAGTCACGTATGGCCCAAAAGCCCAGCCGGACCAGCTCTCCATAAACGCTAAGTAATCAGCGTAAATGTTTTGGTAGTTAGAATTCTCATTTATATTGAGCTGATTGGCGTTATATCCGCCATACAGCACAACATTGGTTCTATTCCGGTAGTAATTATTACCGCCATAAACCATCTCCCCGATCAAAAATAAGGCCAGGAATGCCATAAAATACAATGTCTGTTTCATCGTGTATAAATTTTGTTTTTATTTTTCTGTTGTTAAACTACAAAAAATTAATTAATTAAACTTTTTTTAAAAATTATACTAATTTGTGAACTCTTAAATTATCAATATCACCCTTTATCTGCTGGTCGTCAAAAGCGATATTTTCGCTATCGATGTTTTCATTAGTAATAGTTTCGTCAGTATTATTTTCCTCAACATTATTTACATAGGTAATATTTTCCGCGTCCGCTTTCTTCTCAGTCACTAAATCATCCAGAGAATAATCTATCTTAATTGAATGAACGGAACGCTTACTCTTATGGCTTTTCCGTTTAGACCAGAGTTTAATATCATGCTTCTCTTCCGGATAAAGATAAATATAGACTAAGGAGAATAATAGACCGATGGCTAAAGCCAGAACGGCATTTTGCGGTAGGTTAGGTTTAACCGGATAAGAAGAGATTAAAGTCTGATCAATCGCTCTTACTTTAACTAATTGTCCGCCACCCTGGTATTCAGTATTTTTATTTATCAAGATATCATTAATAGCTAAAGAAATTTGCTGGGCCTGATAAGGATTAGTATGATAGACATTTATTCTAATGATACCAGTATCGCTTAAGGTCTTGGTCTCAACCATTTTCTGCCAGGCCTTTAATTGATCGCTATAAGATCCGGCGAAATAGTTTTTATCGATATCATACTGGGAGCTTAGGACAGAATCATAAAAAGAACCCGAATAAACGACTTGAGCGAAAAGATTGCCCAAGTACTCATTGGATTTAGAAAGCGTGTAAACATCCGCCGCTCCGGCGTTCTGCATGACTAGCAGGCGTGATTTCGCACTATACTTCAAAGGCATGAGCAATGAAGCGCCGATGGTCAGAATAATAACAGCAAACACAATCGTTAAGATTGTCCCCTGTTTTTTACTGATTAGTTTAATAAAGCTTGGAAATTCCATATTTTTCTATATTTTTCTATTTTTAGTTATCAAGTGATTTTAATATAAATAATTTTATTTGTCAAGCCCTACTGGTGATAACTCTTAAATAAACTATTGACATTTTTTATGAAATAAGATAGCATTGAAAGAAGTGTTTTTTGATTAACATGAATTTATATAATATTAGCTAAATAATATGAAAAAAATTGTTTTTCTGTCCCTTGTCTGCTTATTAGCTGTTTTCGCAGTTATAAAAAGCGGTCAAACTCAGACCAAGTCTTATTATTCCGGAGACGCTATCAGCTTTAATGACGCTGTTTATGTCGCTTCCACCAATACTGACAGTTTAGAGGTGTTTAAACTGGAAAATAGCAGTTTACAGCTATTGGCCTCAGTCAGACCTTTCGACGGTGTCTTTAACCGCTATGGCAGTTTTTATGACGCTAAGTTGTCTTCTGAAAGCGGTCGTTTATTCGTTTACACGATTAGCGGTTATACCGTTTATAAGTATGAGGTGGTAAATGATAACAGCTTAAATTTAGTCGCTAGCCAGAAGAACAATTATTGGGAATGGTATAGCCGCGTTGATAAATTCGGCGATCATATCGTTACGATCAGCGCTCGAGGCGTAAAGATTTTGAATTCTAGTTTGGATGTTATCGACTCCTTCAAACTTGATACCAAAACTCCTTATAACCTGCGCGCTAACGGCAATCGTTTTATTGCCAACGTTCAGGATGATCAATTGATTATTTTTGATCGTGAAAGACGGGAAAATGTAAAAACAATCTCTTTAAACTATATTAATAATCCCGGCAACCGTCAGACTTATCAAGATGGTAATGGCAATATTTATGCCGTTGATGATTATTATGCCAGAAAATTTAATTTGCTTGGTGCTGATTTAGGAAGCTTCCGGCACGCCGATTATAGCGGTTATGATATTACTGCTTCCGGCGAAACGGATTATGTTTATTTTTCCGATGGTATCGGCGTGGTTAAGTTGGATAAGAATACTATGAAAGAAATTGAGTCGACTAATACTACTAGTATCGGCGGCGCGCGTGGTTGGGCGATGGGCTTAAAGGTTGTCACCACTGGTGGCAGTGATAAAATTGTCGTTTTTAATAATTCTAATATTTTAGTTTTAAATGACAAATTACAGAAATTAGCTTCAGCAGCCATGACGGAAGAAGCGGAGATTTCCAGTACGGAAAATCTTTTCTTGAATTTGAATCGCGGCTTCGGTGCTTCGGGTGCGGTTATTACTTTGAATGGCGGCGGTTATTTACCGAACGAAAAATTGTCCGTTAATTTCGCCGGTACCACGACAACAGTGCAAGCTGATGCACGCGGTCGCTTCAAACAAGACTTAACTGTTCCGGCTTTAGCAGTGGGAGTAGTTGCTCCTAAAGGCGTCGATATTAAAGTCGACGGCCAGAATTCTAAACTATCTTATAGTATCTCGTTTAATATTCAGTAATAAAAATTGGTTAACTTATAAAAAAAGCTCCGGGAAACCGGAGCTTTTTTGTTTGTCTTGATTATGGAAATTTAATGGTAAATTATTATTTTTTCTTCTTGATCAGTTCTTGGTAGACGGCTAAAACAGCAGCCGTATTCTTTTCTGGTGTCAGATCTCTGACAGTGTCTTGAGCATTCTTCCCTAACGCTCGTCCATCTAACTTAGAAATAGCCAGCATCTTTTCGGCTAAATCTTTGACGTCGCCCGGATTACATAATAAGCCGTTAACTTCATTATGAACAATTTCCGGCATACCACCGATATTTGAAGCGATAACTGGTTTGCCGAGACTAAAGGCCTCCAGTAAACTCAAAGGCATATTTTCTCCCCAGATAGAGGGGATAATAACTGCTTGAGAATTACTGATTAATGGTTTTAATTCGGTAGCGGTTTTTAGGCCAAGGAATTCTACGGGCGCTTTGAGGTTTTTAGCCAGGGTTTGGAGCACTGCTTCTTCCGGTCCGGTGCCGGCGAGCTTAACTGTTTGGCCGGCTAAGGCGGCCGCCTGGATTAAAATCGATAACCCCTTCTCTTCACTTAATCTTCCGAAGTACAAGAAATATTTTTCTTTATTATTATCGGTGGTATTTTTATTTTCTGTTTGTTCCTTTGTTTGATTGTCTGAGCTAAATTCTTGTCCGTAAGGATTATAAATAACTCTAATTTTCTTTTCATCCTGGCCGAAACGTCCGACCGTATTTTTCATGAAGGCGCTGGGAGCGATAAAGGCGCTGATGCGCTTCTCATAAATTTTTAAAACTGAATGATGTAGATACATTTCTAGAGCGGCCAAAGCGCTAGCGGAGAGAGAATTTTTGACACAGCGATGTTTTAGGCATTGCGAATAACGCCGCGGTCGGCAGCGTTCGCAGTATGCTCCTTCAGTGAAAAGTGCGTGATTGGGACAGATTAATTTATAGTCATGGAGATGCATGACGACCGGTATTTTGAAGCAAGCGGCCGCATCAAGAATAGATGGCGAGAGTTGATGATAGATGTTATGGATATGAATAATATTCGGTTGAAAATCTTTGATTAACTGCGTAAACTTTCTTTTAGCTTCCCGGCTGTATAAAACTCTTCCCGGAATTTTTAATTTGTTTTTTAGGCTACCTTCGTTAAAACTAACGCGCGAAACAAAATAACGACTCCAAGGCGTAGCGGTGTTTTTCGGGTGCTGCATAGCAAAAACCGCGACCTCATGTCCGGCTTTTTCCAAAGCGGCGCTTAAATCCAAAAAATAACGGTCGGCACCGCCGCGAGGATAATAATATTTATTGACCTGTAATATTTTCATTATTTTATTATCAATTTGGCTTTTAACAAATCATGGTATAACGCCTGGTAATCAGCGGCCACTTTTTTAATGTCAAATTCAGCGATTACTTTGGCGCGCAGATTTTTAACTTTTAAATTTACTTCCGGAGTACCTAAATTATTTAATAACCAATCTATCTTTTCGGTTAAATCCTGAGCATCGCCGGGCGCTACTAACCAGCCGGTATCTTTATCGATTATGTCTGTGATGCCGTCAACCGCCGAAGCGATTACTGGCCGGCCGCATAAGCCCGCTTCCAGAAGTACAATACCTAAGCCCTCCCAAAGTGAGGGGAGAACAAAAATGTCTAAGGAGTTTAAGAAAACAGTAGCGTTAACGTAACCGACCAACTCTACTTTATTCTCCAGCCCGCTTGTTTTTATCTGTTCGGTCAGTTTGTCTCTCAGTTCCCCGTCGCTGGCGATTAGACAGCGAAAATTAGGGGTTTTAAGCCTTGTCAGAGCCTCTATTAGCACTGTCTGTCCCTTTTGTGGACTAAGGCGGCCAATGGTGCCAATTAGGAAAGGCCGCGATTCTTCGGAATTATTTTTTGTTGCCGAATTTAGGTCCGAAGAAATAAAAGTTTCAATTTTTACGCCGTTAGGAATAATGATAATTTTATCTTCCGGAGTTTGGTAACGGTTTAAAGTATCTTTTTTAACCGCCCGGGAAATCGCCACGATTTTATCAGCCCAGCGGGCCGTAATTTTTTTAGCGAGATTATAATACCAAGTTTCATCGGGATTAACATTTTGTTCAGTCGTTATGATAACCGGCGTCTTTAATAATTTTGCCGCCAAGCGCCCGTAAATATCGCCGCCCAGTTGCGTATGGATAATCTGCGGCTGAAATTTTTTTAGGAAATTTAACAATTGCCAAAAATTTAAGAGATCTATTTTCCATTTTTTATGAAAGATAACAACGGGAATATTTTGGGCCGCCAGTTCCTGCTCCCATTCCCCGCCCCGTTTGAATAAAACTAAAACTGGATCGAATATTTCTTTATCCAGATTTAAAATTAAATCAATTAAAAATCTCTCCGCACCGCCTTTATCCAGCGACGGCAAGACGTAAGCAATTTTAATTTTGGCTTTAATTTTTACGTTCATCTTTAGATTCATATTTCTTTTCCAACAGTCGAATAGCCGCTAAGGCAATCGCAATCGGCAGCCAAACCTTGCCTTTATAATAAGAAGTGTTGAAGAATTGAAAAAATAAACCGCCCGCGCCCGCTAAAAATAAGGGTAGTATCCAGGGATGATTATGATAATATTTTTTCAAAGCTTTACGCGCGATATTAAAAAGATAGGCTAATAAGAACAGCCAAGCGGCTAAACCAAAAGCACCGTTTTCCGCGGCGACTTTCTGCAAGACGCCGTGTGAATCAAGCGGCGCGCCGTATTTAGCGGTAAAGCGGACATTATCCGCTACCAGATTAACGAACTGGCCGCTGCCTGCGCCGAAATATGGTTTATCTTGTAAATTTTTCCAGGCGATTTCCGTAAGTAACCAGCGATTTTCCGTTGAGCTGGTATTTTCTTGCTGTAATTGATACATCTTCCATAACAAAGGCGAGAGGATTAATAAAATACCTAAAGTCGCAAAAACAAAACTGGAAAATTTTATCTTGTTTCTTAAGCGGTAACCGAAATATAAGATTACTTGTAAGATTAAAGTTATCCAGCCGGTGCGGGAAAAAGTTAGGATGACGCCGCCGGCCATCAGGATAGCGACGATGTCCCAGATTTTTTTAGATTTTTCTGATTTAGCCAGTTCCCTTAGAACTAAAACTAGAAAGACGCCGACGTTTAAAAATTCGGCAATTAGATTATGGTTCTCCCCGAAAGGATAAACGCCGAGAATAGATAAGGAGCGGATGCGGAAGAAACTGTCGCTCCAATCCTGGCCGTAAAGCGAAAGCAGGCCGCTTATTAGAACTATCGAAGCACTGAGCACTAAAGCAATAATGGTTTTCTTTAGAGTCTTGCCGCTATCAATCAGGTTGTATGGAACTAAGATATAGCCGACGTAAAGAAGTAACAGCCAGCGAGCGATGTACCAGAAAGAGTAGGACGGATCAACGGAAAAAAAGGCGGATAAACAGTTAATCGCTAAGAATATTAAAAAAGGCAGCCAGAGTGGCCACTTTAGCTTAATCGGATTTTTAACTTTAAATAGACTTTGGGAGATTAAACGCAGACAAAAAGCCAGAGCGGCCAAAACGGCGATAAGATCTATCGGCGTTAAAATAAGGTTTTTCCAATACAAAGACCAGCCGATAACCGGCGCCAAGAAAGCGAGCGTGTATAGGCTAAGTTTCGGCCAAACGATAAAAATCGTTAGTACTACTATTAGACCTAAAATTAGAAAAATTTCTGCCATATTTGTTAATTTAATGATACACTAAAATAATTTTAAAAAAAAGAGAGGGCTGAATTGCGTTCATTTGCAACTCAACCCCCGTTCCTTCATTCATCTCCCTCAATCCGTCTGTTTTTTTGTTTTCTCTTTTTGTTTTCCTCTGAAAATAAAATTCAAGCCAACTTCAGCACTATTTATTCTTTTTTAATTTTGCATCTTCTGTCCAGTCGGCTATTTTAACACCCAACTGATTAGAAGAGCATTTTCGTGATTCATCCATTGTTATCACTAAGCGAGTTTTGTTTTTATTTGCAATAAATAAAATGAATGATTGTAAGGGATTCCCTTTGCTATCAGGATATTGCCAAACAGCAACATTCCACCCATTGTTTACCATTAATTTATTGCCCTCCGAGCCAGAAGCGATAACTGTCCCTTCATTATCCCCACCAGTAATAATAAAAGGGATTTCTTCATAATTGTCGAATCTTTTTTGGAACTTTTCTCCTCGTCCAACTAACTCCAGGTCACGATCGGTAATGGTTATAACACTGTCCCCCTCGGCAAGTATTTTGACTATAACAGCGTAGTCAAAATTTCGACCCGTTGATTCGTCATCATTCTGCTTGTCGAACTGAATGGCGACAACAATCGGTCCTGTGCATTGTTTTTTGGGCTCGTTTGAAGTTTGGCCAGCCTTTAACGAGAGCCCTGTAAAATCTCCAGTTAGAATTGTTATTCTTGATTTGGATTCATTATTAACAACAATACTAACTTCGCTAAAACAGTTTCGCGGTTCAATTTTCAAATTCCCAGCTTGTGCCAGAAGTATGTTCGGGAGAATCGCAAAAACCCCGATTACGAAAAATAAACATTTTAATCTCATTGTACACGTGTAAATTTATGAATTTTCTAGAAATTATTTTTTAAATAACAATAAAGGCCAAAGAAATTCTTTGACCTTTTAGCTTATTATATTTAAGAGGTTTTGTCAATAGCTAATGGTGATTTAATCATTATCTGTAAATGATCTGAAAATCATCTAAGTAAGAACACTTTATCAGCCGTAAAATCACCGCTAAATTCCAGCACTTTCTTGCCTAACCGGTTGATTCTGACTTGTAGTTTTTCAACTCTCTGCCCTGACTGTTTTTGGGCTAATAATTGATAATTATTAGTAGATATTTGTTCTTTTATAGTCTTGGGCAGGCGATAATTTAAGGTAATTTCATGAGCCGCGCCCGGTTCTACGGTCCAGAAGAAACCGAAGACCGTCTTGCCGAGATTTTTATCATCACTACTAGTGAAATCGGCGTTCTCCCGGTCAAGGCCGTTTAAAGATATAAATTGACTGCCGAGAGGCGCATAAATACGAGTATAACTGCGATAGCGGCTGGTCCGCCAGTCCACGCCGCCTTCATGCCGATAATTTAAAGTGACGGCCGCGTTTAAATTATTTTTAGTTTCCGTTACGGTATAAGTAATATTTTTTTTCATGACCGCGTCGGTTTTGAGCGCCGCTAAATTAGCATCGACGACTAAAAGATAATCGCTCGGGTTCTCTTTCACTTCCCCGCCCGCGCCTAAATTCTTAACCAGCGCTTCCCGGTCGAAGTTATCAAAATATAGCTGGATATTTTTTTCGGTGATGTTATTCGAAATTACTTTTAACATTTCCTGCCAGGACGAAGACGGGAGATTATATAAACGGTTTTTTAATTCCGTCATTAATTCATTAACTATTTCTTTACGATCCCAGGAAGAAATATTTTTTTCTTTGTAAGCGATCTCGACGTTATACTGCAAGAGTGGTTGGAAATTATTAGAATCATAAGTAACATCTTTAACCGTAATCGGTCCGACCAGTTTCAGAAGATCGGCGACAAAGTCGGGCGTGATAGCGATGAAACCGGTAAATGGCGGCGTCGGTTGATTGATGGCTAAGTTTTCACCGTTATAAATTTTTTCAATCTGCCGCGCGGACTCCGGCCAATCTGGCGACCAATTAGCGTCGCGCAGATACCATTTTTCCACTTTCATATAATGGCTAATCGGCAGGGGCGGTTCCAAGTCCCAATTATTGGTAGAAGCTGGCATGTCCAGATGATAGCTATCGTCGGCTTTGAAAGAAATGATACTGCCGTTTTGGATTTCTATAATTCCGTAAACACCAATGAAGCCGCCACTTGGGCGTAATTCATCAGTATTCTGCATAATGAGCAGAAAACGGCTGTTACTAGGATAACCAGCCAAAGCGGGCAGTAGTTTAACAATATTAGTCGTCTTATCAATTAATGTTGAAGCTTGGATTAATTCATTTTTAACATCGCTTAAACGGTTATATATCGGCCAGAGAATACCAATACGGTGTATCCGGTCAAAATCTAAAATCGCTAAATCAAGATTAGCTTTTAGGCCGTGCAGTTCCGGGGCTGATTCGTAAATTAATTTTAAAAAGCGTCCTTTGTCGGTTGCCGTTAAATCGGTAAATTTATGGCTGGGAGCGGCGGCGCTGATTTTATTTAGAGCTTGGATTGGCCTGATCGCCTGTCCGGCGGAACGGCTGAGAATCTCACCGATTTTTAATAAATATTCCAGGTCATTAATTTGGCTATTAATGAAAGATATATTTTTTATAGCTGATTTATTATGAGCTCGACTAAGTATATCAAGGGCGGTCGTAAATTCTTGGCGCGCTTGTTCGGCATCAATTGCCGCTTCATCCCAATCTTGTTTCTGCGCTTGCGCCAGAGCGGTCGTTAGAGCAGTTTTTCCTCTTAAACCGGCTTGAGCGGCGCCGGACAAATCACGGTAAATACTAGCTAAGATAATAATGGTTAAGACTATTAGCGCTATTAATGCTAGGGCTAAATATTTAAGAAATAACCAGGTAAAATGCCAAATATAGCGCCAGTTTTTTTTCATATTTTTCTGGTTGTTTTTAAATTATCGATAAGAATAAATATTTCGCTCGTTAAGATATTGCTAAGAAAAATATCGTTTATTTCGCGACGGTAGTTGAATTCTTTTTCGGAAAAGATAGTAAAGTCGACTTCTCGTCCTAAATCTTTTTCTAATTTACTGATTAATTTTAAGAAAGCGCGACGCCGGACATTTCCGACTATTAGGATATCAGTACGCGTTAACGGTTGGTTAGTAAAAAAACCGGTCAGCGCCAAAAATTTTAGCTGGCCGATTTTATTTAAGCCATTAGCGAAATCCTGACTATGTAAAATTTGCGCTTTGGTAAATAATGCTTTGAATTCCGGATAGAGAATAAAATTTTGCTCGGCGGAAAAATATTTTTTTTCCGTTTTCTTTTTAGCGTTGGGCTGATCGCCGGTCGGCGCTTCTGTTTCCGTCGCCGCCGACCTTTCTTCTTTTAGGATGCCGAGGGCTACCAGATTTTCCAGCTCGCGGCGCAAAGAATCGGTCGGTAAATTAAAATCACGAGCCAGCTCGCGCCGATCGCTTTTTTTGTCCGGATTAAGGAGAAAAAATTCCAAAATCCTAACTCTGACAGTAGAACCGAAAAGGGCCTTCAGCATATTTCTTTATTTATGAGTTTATAGTATAATATTCACAAGAAACAGTCAAAGAAAATATTAACCTCTAAGCTGATATTTCGCTTATGTATAATAAAATCGCCTCTATTATTCTTAATTCCGGCCAAGCCGCCGGTTTTACTGATGTTTTTGTCGCTCAACCGGACGCCTTAAAAGAAGGGTTAGCCGGTAAGGTTTTTATCTTGGCGGAAATCGGCGGCCGTAAAACCGAATGCCGGCGAGTATTCGATTTTTTAATAACGGCGCTTAATGAAAATTATTATAATGACGAAAAGATCTTGTTGCGCGATAAGATTGAAGGCTTGAAGATTGAGAATATCTTTGAGGCGGCGCTGACCAAAATTAATAAGAATTTCACTGACTTTTTACTAAACGAAAAAATAAAAATTAATCCGGCGACAACTAACCTGACTCTCGGGGTGGTTTATGAGAATAAATTACATTTTTCCAATTTTGGCCGCAATCGCGCTTTATTGATTTTTGGTCATAATCAGGAGTATGAAATAATCAATGTCGAGGCGAACGCCGCCGAGGTAACGGTTAATCATGAAGAAACAGAAACTGTGGCCGATAAAACGCCGAAACTATTTTCTTCAGTTATCAGCGGCGAAATACCGGTTAATTCCTATTTTATTTTTGCCAGCGAAACTATGCTGGAATATCTATCCGGCCAGGAAATGATTAGTATTATTACTAAATTACCGCCAATTACCGCCAGTGAGCAAATAAAAAACGCTTTAACAAAAATTAACACTTACGTTCCCTTTTTTGGCTTGATTATTAAAAACACCGTCGGTTTGGCGGCGGCCGAGATGAGAGAGGAGAAGAAAGAAATCGCTCCCGCTCAAAGCACGCACACTTCGATTTCGTCTCTGAATTATATCGAGCAGAAAACCGAACGGATGTTAGCGCCGGCGGGGCTGATTAATTTTTCTCAAATTTTTAAGAAAGCTAAACAGACGATAAAGAATTGGCAACCGAAAGAATCTCCCGCTAAACGTAAATCGTTTAAGCCGGAAGAAGAAACTCCGTCGCTTACCTCTGATTTGGGAACGATTAAAAGTTTGAATTTAGCTCGTTCTAATTCTTTCCTGGTTAAAGAAAAGATTTTTTTTAAGAAAAAATCCAGCCGCTTAAGCCAAGGATTTAAAAGAACTTTTTCTATTTTAGCGGCCCTTTTTAATTCGCATCTTTGGGCAAATTTCGGCGCCAACTTTAAAGCTTGGATTAAAGATTTAAATCAGAAGAAGCGTCTCTGGTTTGTAGTTCTTGGCGCCACGGTCTTTATTCTGGTTGTCAGCATTTTTTTAACTAGCTGGAATCATCGCCGGCAGGTAGCGCAGACTAATTTTGAAAATTCGGTAGCCGCGATTCAGGAAAAAGAGGATTTAATCGATTCTCGTTTATTGATTCCTAATTTTTATGACAATGAAGGATCGAAAACTATTTTAGTCGATGCGCAAGCCCTCTTGAATTCCCTGCCGCGCGAGAGCAAAGAAGAGCAAGAGACTTATCAGCGTCTTGCCGATAAATTAAAAACTCAAGAGGAAAAAATTCAAAAAATCTTCCGAGTTACCGCGCCGGAGAAAGTTAATGATTTAGTAGGGCTAGGTATAAATAACCTTTCCTTTGCCGCTGGCGCTATTTACGGGGGGGCCGGCAATGTGATTTATAAACTCACGCCGGGAGCGGCCGGGGCGCCAAAAACCGATGTTACCGGGGCGACGGCTCTGTCTAATCCGCAATTTTCTGCTAAGGATAACCTTCTTTACTACTGGGACGGCGGGCAAATCGTCCAGTTCAATCTTAAGAATAATGCTATTTCTTTAATCAAAAACGATGGCCCGAACCAAGCCGGTATCGCCAGTTTTAAAATTTTTAGCACAAATTCAAGCACTAATCTGTACGCGCTGGCTAAAAACAATAATCAGATATACGTATATAAGAAAGGCGCTAACGGCTTTACGGCTAAAACCGATTGGCTAAAGGCGCCGGCTGATTTAGGAACGGCGAGTGATTTGTATGTGGACGGCAGTATTTATGTTTTAAAGGATGATGGAACGGTTTTAAAATTTCATCTTAATAAATCTGATCCGAAATACAGCGCGCTTGCTTTATCGCCGCTTTTAACCGGCGCGAATAAGCTTATCGTCGGCGCTAAAAATATTTATCTTTTTTCTCCGAGCGCCAAACGTCTCGTAGTTCTTGATAAAACGACCGGAGCGCTTATTGGCCAATACATTATTGAGTCTTTAACGCAACCGCGCGATTTTACGGTCGACGATAGTAGTCAAGTCGCTTATATCCTGGATAACGACAGTATTTATAAGATTAGTTTGACACAGTAAGATTATAATTCAATATTTTTTACCATCACAAAAAGCCGCCCACTGAGGGGCGGCTTTTTATATTGAGAAAACGGTTATTATTTCAAAGTTACTTTCGCACCCGCTTCTTCTAATCTCTTTTTGATTTTTTCCGCTTCTTCTTTCTTAACGCCTTCCTTTAAAATCTTCGGAGCGGCATCAACTAAGTCTTTAGCTTCTTTCAAACCCATTTCCGTTAATTCACGGACGGCTTTGATGACGTTGATCTTGCTAGCACCACCATCAGTGATTTCAATGTCAAAGCTATCTTTCTCTTCCACGGCGGCGGCAGCGGCAGCCGGAGCCATCATCATGGCCGGAGCAGCGGCGGAAACGCCGAATTTTTCTTCTAAGATCTTAACGAGTTCCGCTAAGTCCAGAACGCTCATTTTTTCGATTTCGCCCACCAGTTTTTCAAACTTGGCCGGGACGACAACATTTTTTTCTTCCATACGTTTAAAATTAAATATTATTAATTATTTATTATTTTTTTTCTTCAATCGCTTTCAAGACGTAAACCAGATTGCGCAGGTTACCGGCCAAAGCGTTAACGAAACCAGAAATCGGCGCGTTCATCGAGCCGACAATCATCGCGTATAATTCTTGCTTGCTCGGTAATTTTGATAAAGCTTCTATTTCATCTTTGGAAAGTAATTTCCCTTCTAAAATACCGCCTAAGAAATAAATCTTTTTTTCTTTATCTTTGTTCTTTAGGAAGTTTCCTAAAATCTTCGCTGGAGCGACTTCATCGGCATAGGAAAAAATCGCGGCTACCTTGCCGTCGAAACTGCGGACATTAACGTCCAACTTGTTTTCTTTAAGAGCGAGGTTCATTAAGGTTTTCTTGGCGACGTAATATTCGCTGTTTTCCGCTCGTAATTGATTACGAAGGTTTTCGTTGTCCTTAACGCCAAAAGCGTTAAAGCCGGCGAAGACCACTAATTTTGATTTCTTAATCTTTTCGTTTAAATCACGAAAGATTTCTCCTTTTTGTACTTTGTTTTTAGGCATATAGGTCTTTTATAATAAAAAAATCCGTGTATCCACAGACGAGAAAATCGCTTAAATAAGCGGAGTTTTACCTGGGCGAGTCTTATAGCGCCCAATGAAGAGCGCCGGCTGGCTGTCTGTGGCAATATTTAGTTATGTTGATATATTAACAGATTAATAGGGCTTGTCAAGAGGTTCCCTGGGGTATTGCCGCTAGGCCTTGACAAGATTATTACATTGTGCTATAATTCTTTTTGTAACATAGAACTTTGACAAAATTGTCAATATTAATCAATTTAGTCACTTATCAGTTTCTTAAGGATTTAGGGGCCTGATAAGTGATTAAATGAATTAATATACAATAACCCGTTCTCTGCCTATAAGCAGCGGACACAAAACCCTTGCACAATGAAAAATTTACTTTTTTTAGCCCTGATCGTGATTTCTTCAATCGTTGTTACTAATGCCTCTGCCGCAGAACCAGCAAACCGTCCTGAGTTTGTTCGTCAACTTGTGGTTAGCAATGGCAACCAAGGCGCAGCTGCTATGGCCTGGGGAGTAACTGATAAAGGCAATACCTGGTTCATCTATTTAGATGATAAAGGCTATGTAAAATTCTTCCTTGATTCACCAGCTCCCACGCTTAAATCATCAAAAAAGTTTGATGTTTATCCAAGAGGAGAACAGACAGTGATTGTTGGCGACACAGCCATTAATAGCTCATTGGGTAGCGAAGAGAAAATTAGTGTTTACCTAAAAGCTTTGAAAAAACTTGGTGTTCCAACTCTGGAGATTCGAGAAATTTTTAAAAGCTAAAGTTCTATCGTTCACACTCTACCCTCCCAACAAAAAGTTGCGGAGGGTATTTTTTATCCAAAAAACCGCTCCTATGAAGGAACGGCTTTTTTATTTCTGATTTGTTTTTTATTTTTCTATCGAAAGTCTTATTTCACTTCATAAACCAAAGTAACTTCTACTTTAATTTCATTCTGTCCGGATTGAATTTCTGGCGAAGCCAGAGCTACTCCGGCGCCAGCGGCAGAGTCCATTTTAGCATTGCTATAATACATCGGGGTCGCTATTGGCACAGAACTTTCATAGACGCTCTTTACTTCCCCAAGCTTCATGCCGGATTGTTCGGCAATCATCATCGCCTTCTCTTTAGCCTTTTCAATCGCCAGTTCTCTAGCCTGATTCTTTAATTCATATTCGTCGTCAATTGTAAAATTAATGCTGCCGATTTGATTGGCACCTTTTTCAGTCGTCTTGGCAATCACATCGCCGATTTTGCTTAAGTCGCGAATCTTTAAAGATACATTCTGTGCCACCTCGTAGCCAATCAATTGTTGTCCCTTGTCATTTGTCCAGTTATAAACCGGATTTAAGTTGTAGCCGCTGGTCTTAATGTCTTTTTCATCGATGTTTAATTTTTTTAATTCCGCGATGATATCGTTCATTTTCGCGGTGCTTTCCGTCGTGGCTTCTACCGCCGTTTTCTTCGTGCCGGTTCTTAGACCGACTTCGATGTTAGCGATATCGGCTTTAGCGTAGACCGTGCCGGAACCGACAACCGAGAAACGATCCTGATTATTAACCTTGTTTGTCGTAATTAGAGAAACGACAACGATGGCGACGACGGCTAAAACGCCGAGAGTCGCGAGAAAGACATGAGCTTTTTTCATATTGTTTTATTAATTAATTTAAGTCGGCTATATTATAGCATTTCTACCCTAAATCGGCAAAATTGACCAAAGTTGTCTAAGACAAAATCTAGTCTTTGAAAATAATAAAAAAATCCCCGCTCGTCGTTAGACAAACGGGGATAACGTATCTGATGTGTATTAATTATTTAACACGCACCACGCATAAGCATTTTGAACCATTTTCAGCCAAGGCGAGGCCAGAAGATTTTTCTTCCACTCCTCGGGCATATAGGCCCATTGCCATGTTAAGAACACTCTTTCCGGATGCGGCATCATGGCCAGATGCCGGCCAGTTTCGTCGCAGACGCCAGTAATTCCGCTCACTGATCCATTCGGATTAAATGGATATTTGTCAGTCGGATTACCGTCACCATTAATAAAACGAATAGGCGCTAAATGTTCATCTTTGATGAATTTTAGAACTTCCTCGTTACAGTGAAGTTTTCCTTCGCCGTGAGCGCACCAAATTCCTAGAACTGAGCCGGCCATACCTTCTAACATAATTGCCGGGCTATCAAAGATGGCAACTGTTGAGAACCGTGATTCAAATCGACCTGATTCATTTTTGATAAATCGAATCTTTTCTTTATCATCTGATGTTTTAACAGGCACCCATCCTAAAAGAGCGGCCAGCTGACATCCATTGCAAATACTTAGAGAAAATGTATCCGGACGATTATAAAAATCATCGAACATTTTTCTTAAGTCGGCGTTAAATAAAATAGTCGCCGCCCAACCTTTGGCCGAGTCCAATGTGTCGGCATAGCTGAAGCCGCCGACAAACGTAACGCCGCGGAAGTCTTTAAGATCAGCCTTCTTATTTAAAAGGTCGGTCATATTAACATCCCAACATTCAAATCCTCCGGCAGCGAAATAAGCCGCCATTTCCCGGTCGCCGTTAGAGCCCTCTTCGCGAATAATCGCCACTTTAGGCCGATTTTCACTAAGGAAAACTTTTGGCGAAGTCGGCTCAGGTGTGAAGCTTAATTTATAAGGCGGATTTTTAATGTTGTAGATATTAATATCCTCTTGGTTAGCGCAATACGGGTTGCATTGCTCTAATTCTAGATAATAGCTAGTCGTTTCCCACTCTTCGCGGAGGTCCTTCATATCGGCATGAATTAATGGTTTCGGTCTCCTAGCTGGGCATAAACCAGTTACCCAAACACTAGTGCTAGCGAAAGTTTCGCCGAGCCTTTGATAGGATATTCCAGCTGATTTAAGGAACGAAAAAATTCGCGTTTCGTTCTCCGGCAAGTACTCAACTAACCAGCCCGCTTCTTCAGCAAACAGTTCGTTAAATTCTTGTTCTGGCTTGTAGCCGATGGTGCCGTTAAAGCCGCAATTGCCGGCGAATAACATTTCCAGTAGAGCGACAATCATCCCGCCGTCACTGATGTCGTGGCAGGATGAAATCAAATTCTCCTTAATCAATCGTTGCATGGTGTAAAATGCACTAATAAATCTTGGAGAATTATCTATATCCGGACTTTCATTACCTATCTGCTGATAGACTTGTGCTAAAGCCGAACCGCCTAAACGACGTTTTCCTTCCGCTAAGTCAATATGCAAAATTCGGCTCTTACCTGGATATTTAATGTCGGGCGTCATTACTTTCGTAATGTCCGGCATTGTGCAATAGGCGCTGATTACTAATTCCAATGGTGACTTAACCATTTCAACGGTCCCATCGGGATGATTAACTTTAGTTGCCATGGAAAGCGAATCTTTCCCGCCATCAACGGCAATTCCTAAGTCAATCATGAAATCGCGCATGGCCATAGCCGCGCGATACATATTTGCCCCTTCGCCAGGAAGTTTCGGCGCCCCCATCCAATTAGCCGAGCACTTAATGTCAGTCAGACGGCTAATTAGTGCTCCGCCCATATTAGTTAAAGCTTCGGCCACCGCCATTCGGGCGCCGGCCTCCGGGTTAACTAACATCTTAATCGGTTGTTCACCGATTGAAGTTGCCGCGCCGGAGTATAGCCCGTCATCATTTTTGAGATAACTTTGCGCGATAAGAGCCACATCGGCTATCGTTAATTGCGGTCCGCCGCAACATTGCTGTTGAGCAATCCGACCAGTCACACTACGATCCCCCTTGTTTGTTAGGAACCTTTTTGAGCCGACTGACGGCAGTCTTAAGACTAAAGACAAGGCCCTTTCAATCGTTGTGCCTTTAGGAATCTTTAATGGTTCAAGTAAGAGCGGAACATCATCAGAATAGAAAGTCTTTTGCGGCATACCGCCTAAAACTTCATTAAGCTCAACTTGGACCGGCGTTGTTTTGTCCTGGCTGTCAAAGACAGTAAAGATACCATCGCCGGTTACTACGCCCAGAACTTCACAATTCACTTTTTCACGATCACAAATAGCCTGAAACATTTCCAAACTTTCTGGTCTAATAAGTAAACCATTACGTTCCTGGAATTCACACACCCAAATTTCTAGCACTGATAAAGTCGGATCGCCCGAAGTAATTTTTCGAATATCAATCCAACCGCCGGCTTTTTCCACTAACTCTTTCAAAACATTAGCCGGACCGCCCGCACCTTGATCATGGATGCTGATAATTGGATTATTTGCGCCCATTTCAATACAGATGCGAACCACCCGGTTCATCTTCTCCTCCATCTCCGCGTCACCGCGTTGCACGGCATTGAAATCCAGTTCGGCTTTATTCTCACCCTGCATGAGCGAGGAAGCCGCACCGCCGCCAAAGCCGATACGATAAGCCGGTCCGCCGATTTCAATAATCAGCATACCTTTTTCCGCTTCTTGCTTTTGTAGATGACGATTGTCAATCTGGCCGATACCGCCAGTAAACAGAATGGGTTTTAGCCATTCATAACGAGTACCGTCTGGTAAGTAAGACGCTCCAGCACGAACAAATCCTTGGATAACTGGCTCGCCGATTTGATTGCCGTAGCCGGTTGTTCCGTTAGAGCCAAAAATTAAAATTTCTTTGGCCGTAGCTAGGTTGTCAGGATATACCGATTTAATTTCCCAAGGTAAATCGTGCCCCGGTAAAAACAGATTGCCAACGGCATAGCCCGCGGTTCCGGCGCCCATTTCTCCGCCGCATCCCGTTGCTTGAACGTCGCGAATCCTTCCCCCGGTTCCCGTTTGTGCTCCTGGAAAAGGGGCGACGCCGGTCGGGAAATTATGCGTTTCGGCCGTGAAGAGAAAATGATAAGTCACTTTTTTCTTGCTGAATTCTGAAGCCTCTCCCGGTTTATTCGGGATTAAAGCCCAAATATCATACCCCTTAATAACACTGCTATTGTCGCAAAAAGCGACTAAGCTGTTATTAGGATTAGCGGACAAAGTCGATTTGACAATGTCCATCAGAGTTTCGGGCATTTCTTGTCCGTTGATAACCTGTTTACCCTTAAAATAGCCATGGCGAGAATGTTCGCTATTAGCGTTGTTCAAGTCCATGATTTCCACAATCGTGGGATTGCGTTTAAGCTTCCCAATAAAGTAGTCGTAATAAGTTCGCTTATCACGAGCGTCCATCGATAGTCCGTCAATTTCATTAAAGGCGGCTAAGCCTTTGTGGAATAGATCAACTTCATAGACTGCCGCTGGTTTTTGGCCGGTGGTAAAAGTTTTGAGCGGTTCCGGATAAACCATTTCGGTCATCCGGTCGCAAGTACTTTCCCCGATTGTCCGTCGGGAAACTTCTAAGCGCGTTATCTTTCCGTCTAAGCCGCAGCTTTTCAGGATTGATAAGGCGTTAGTATTAGCGGCCGTCGCGAAATTCATTCGCGGGCCAATCTCGGAAGCTTTTATTGGGAGTGAACTAATCGGTGTTAGTTTCTCCTGCTCAAAAGTTTCCGCCAGGATCCACTTGAGTATTTCCAATTCTTTTTCGTTAAGAGATTCGGAGACCTCAACATTAAAGCATAATTCAGCATTTTCCTCGCCAGCTGGACGATATAAATGCATAACTGATTTTTTTTCCATGATCATGGTATAAAATGAATATTTATTGTTTTTAATGTACGTTTTGGTTAATAAATGCTTAATTTATATAATTAGGCATCATCACAAATTAACCGAAAAAAGAAAAAAAGTCAAATTATTCAATTATTGCTTTTTGCCTCTCTTTCGGCCGTAATTCGCGAAGCGATGGGCTTCTTCGCGCAGTTTTAAGAGCGTCGGCTTGATATTCTCCGCCAGACCGCGTAAGGGTTTTTTAGTTTCTGGTGTAAAGACCAGTTTATCGCCGCCGAATTTAGAAATACCGACGAGCGGAATATTAATATTATTAGCTTTAAAAATGCGAGCGAGAAAACTAGTCTGCGGACTGCCCCCATCAATCATGATTATCTCCGGTAGCCGCCATTCATGATGTTTAAAGCGGCGCAAGAGCATTTCGCTTAAGGCGCGTTCATCGTCGCCAGCCGGGGCTTCTTTGATTTTAAATAAACGGTATTCTGAACGTATCGCTTCCCCGTTTTCAAAAACCGCCATCGAGCCGTAGCTTTCTTTGCCGGCATGATGCGAAATATCGTAGCCCTCTAGGCGGCTAACTTTATGTTCGCCTAAATCATCTTCGCGGGTCAGGAGAGCGACATCCTGCAAATGTTTCAAAGCTTTTATTTTATCGGGATTTTCTTTTTTTAGTTTCGCGATTAACCGTTTTTTTTCTCCCGCCAAAAGCAGGCTGATATTATTAATATTTCTTTGATAATCCTTTTTAGAAATCACACCGACGCAAGCTCCCGGGCAGAGGCCGATTTGGTAATCAAAACAGGCCTTACCGCTAGGGTTGCTCGCGGTACTGGCCGGAGCGCAAGTACCATAAGGGAAAATCCGACGAATCAGGCGCAAGGCGCTTTGAATAAGATAGAATGATTGATAAGGACCAAAAACTTTTGCCTTCCCGGTAGAGAATTTTCTCAGGTCTGTGCCGCGGACAATTAAAGGTTTCGGAAAATCGGTTTTCGGAATAACGATATAGATAAAAGAGCGGTCGTCGCGATCGACGATATTATATTTCGGCCAATATTTTTTAATATTTTTTGCCTCTAAAATGATCGCTTCTAGCAGAGTCTCCGTAACTTCATACTTAATATCGGCCGCGCTCGCTACCATTTCGGCAATGCGCGGTTCAATATTTTTTTGAAAATATTGGCTGAGGCGATTTTTTAAACTGGTTGCCCGGCCGACATATAAAATTTTCCCATTTTTATCCAACCAAAAATAGATCCCCGGTTTTTTAGGAATAGTTTTTAGTTTAGCTTTTAGTTTATTTTTTTGGGGAGAGATATTTTTTAACATTATTTTGACAAAGATGATTATTATGTTATGGTATGTATAATTCACAAAGATTACCAACCCTCCGGGCAACAAGACCCAATCAACCGTTGACTATATGTCTCTCTTAATCAAGACATGAACCGATAGTCAGCGGTTTTTTTTTATTTCTTTTTTAAGTATTCTTTCAAATATTTCCCGGTGATGCTATCCGATTCGCGCGCGAT
>Ga0172381_10001862_pt1 | contig 24104 bp, 20 predicted proteins | sample Leawel6488metaG_FD_119754 | JGI IMG/M metagenome (GOLD analysis project Ga0172381, IMG submission 119754) | Leachate microbial communities from a municipal landfill in Southern Ontario, Canada - Leachate well 64-88 metaG | ecosystem: Engineered > Solid waste > Landfill > Unclassified | place... | reverse complement strand
GGTGGAAAAATTCTTCACCTGGGTGGCCGACACGGCCGCCGATACCGGATTACTGCCCAGCAATCCCATGAGCAAAGCCTTGGCCTATGCCCACAAACGCCGGGCGGGGCTGGAGGTCTTCCTGAGCGATGCCGATGTGCCCATCGACACAAATCATCTGGAAAGAGGCTTGCGGGTGATCCCCATGGGCCGGAAGGCTTGGCTGTTCTGCTGGACGGAACTGGGTGCCAAACAGGTCGGCATCGTGCAGAGTCTGCTGACCACTTGCCGCCTCCACGACATCAATCCCTATGACTACCTGGTCGATGTCTTGCAGCGGGTCGGCGAGCATCCCAGTTCCCGCGTCGCCGAGTTGACGCCAAGGCTCTGGAAAGAACACTTCGCGGCCAACCCCCTGCGCTCGGACCTCTATAACATCTCGAACTAAGCCGCAAGATACGCCGCTCAGTTACCGCTTACCTTGAAGAACGGTACACACACCGAAGATTTGGTGCCGTCGTTGAATTGGGCTACTCCATGATCGGTAATAAAATCGCTGGTAGCAAGGCCAGCCTGAACGGCAGTTCAAGAAAGAGCAATAGCATTTCCGGTCAGGCACTGGTTTCCCATAAAGAATGATCCCTTTTGAGGAAGTCGTCATACGAAACATAATGAGAGCAATCGGAGGAAAATGTCAACCCTACTGTGCCGTTAAAGATATTGACAGATCCAGAGCGCAAATAAAATATTCCTTTCATAAATCTAAGCGTTCGTAAATTACTCAATATAGACCGGACCTCTTGGTGGGGTACCACGGCGTCATCCGGATATGAGCGCTTGGGATACGCCAAGCAAATATTCGGGTCAATTAGTTCTTCTATAGTCAGTAGACGATACCGATACGGGTCATCCATCACCCAAAGTATGGCCTGGCTGCTGGAGAAATGGAGAATTATATGATACACACCATGTACAAGTATCAATTCTTCCACCACACTAAGCACGGTATCCAAATGCCGATCCATTTTGCTTTCCGAACGCATTTTCGTAACGGCCGTATCTGATATGAACGGGTCTCCTTCAAACCGTCGGGAATGCCTGGGCTCTTCGTATATTTTGGCTGCCTGAGGCAAGTCCCTCAAGGCAAAATCCGCACCAATGAAACCGAGAAGTATACCGTCTGTGTCACGCACAAATTGGACGGCGGTCAACGATGGCCGTAGCGCATGCAGGCTGATATAGGCCTCGCACAACAGAAAATCGATAGCTTGGACCCCTTCTCGTATGTAGGGCCATTGCTGATACTGCGCTTCACGATTTTTGTTAGAATACTCGGCGGCCAGCAATGCTTCTCTGATGTATGGCCGGTCCGATCGATCCCGGCCAAAGTGCTCGGCGAGCAGGCCTTCACGGCTGATGTTGGACGTTATCTGCACCCCGCCGGTGTCCAATGCATATAGAAACTTACAGTGCGGGACGGTGGAGAATGCCTCGTTCAATACAGCCTCCATTTTTGGACGGTCACCCCACACACGACTACATGCATCCGCCAGGTGACGCATTGGGTCGTACAGCAACCCGGTAAGCAACGCGCGCTGCTGAAAAACCCGCCTGGGCAGAGAAGAATCTTCTGGCGCTTTCATAAAAAGAAACCTCCTTTGGGTACTTCGAATAACAAAAATTGATCAGTTTGAGATAGGGACTTCCCCCACCCTCGCCATTCTCAGGCGATTTTTGCCAATTATCCCTGCTTTATCTGCGTATTTCCAGTATTTGTGGTGTGACCGGCACATGTTGGCCAACTCCTTCCGGGGACTTGGTCAAGGGGCGGTTGCGTTACGCCTTCTCATGGATTTGCCTATGGAGGCCGTGAATAGTCGCTCCGTCAGTTTGGCCTGGGCCAGTGATTCACGGAACAGCCACAAGGTCGTGTGATCGGGTACCGATTCCTCCAGTCCCGACCCAGGAAGACGCTGAAAGCTGAGACGATCCCGCACCTGGTATTCGGTTTGCTCGTCGCTGAGATTGTGCAGTTGCTGTAACACCATCATCTTGAAGAGCAGCATCCGGTCGTAGGGCTTCCTCCCTCCCGGCCCTTTGGGCTTGGCCTTCGGCACACTCTCCAGAATTGGGCGGAAGGGCTCCCAGGGAATGAGCAGATTGAGCAGCGGCAGGCCGTCGCCCAGAAAATCCAGTTCCCGCAGCAACCGGTGGTCTCCGGGGAAGAATCCTGTTTGCCCTACCAGTCCTGCCATCACCGGCTCTCCGATCTAACCTACCCCCTAGATTTTGCTGCATATGGGGAGTTTTTCGAACCGCCCCATTTTTCGCTTACCGCACCTGCCGGTGTTGGTCGGCTCTGATACACATGTCTCGCATGCTCCGCCCTTAGCGATCTTGGGCGAGCCTTGGTTCGCAATGCGGCAGGAATTTTTCACGTCACCCTTTGCCACTGCTTATCAAGTACGCGACGAGATACATTTCCATCATCATCGATTTGGAAGAGATAAAGCCAACCATTATCCACCAGTTCTCGGACGAGAACGTGGCGGGAAATGACACTATCCATCTCCGCCTGCGGTGCCTCAATCAACACGTTTAGGCGGACCGGCTCATGGATCCAACGATTACCGTCGTGCAGGGACTGCAAGGCAAAACCGACACGTAAATCCCCTCCATTCCCCTCAAGAACGCCGATAGATCCCCCAACGACATTATGTAGCACTTTATTGCCGCTGCCGAAATGCAGATTGTCTACCATGGAGCCGTAGTATTGCATGTTGATCCAGTTTGCCACCACCATGGGGGCAGTCATAATCAACTCCAATGTGGAGAAGCCCGCGTCCTTATGCCAGTCATAGTCATGCAAAAAAGCCCGACCTTCCAAGTCAACACCCCTTGTCCTCTGGCGGGGGGCTGCGATAAAAGCGGCGTTGCCTGCCAGTGCCCATTCGGGTCTGACCTCGGCCCAGTCCCGAGTGCGTCGCCGCATATCGCGCGTGACCACCTCAGGAGCTTGAGAGGCCGTACCCAGCAGGGTGGCGCGCTCCATCCGCGTAAGCTCACCCGCATCCGCCAGCCATTGGCGGAGTTGCGCCAGATCTTTGGCGTGCGTTGTCGGCAGATCTTCCGTGTCGAAGATCATCACTTCATCTGTTGTGGTGTCATGCAATCCGGCGATGAAATAGGTGTCTTCTGGAATTTTAAGCCCTTTTTCCTCAAGACCCCGGCGGGTCGCCGGATCGTTTAGCAAGGTTACCGCAATCCTGGCACTGGCTTCTCCCGTCTGCCCGGCACAAGCACCGCAATCGAGTCCAGTCCCCTGTGGATTATTGACCGTAGTGCTGCCATGGCCTGCCAACAAGATCAGGCGTGCGAATGTCTGCGTCAGCCCCATGTTTTTAAGAATGAATTCCCCGACCCCCGCCCGCTCATTTTCTGGAATTCCGGTACTTTTCGCACTGGATTTACAATTACCGCTAGCGATCAACCGTGGGCGCAGTCTCTGTTGCATTTCAATATTAAGGCCCCTTTCGTCCGGATGGGGTACGGTGCGGGTCCAACCCATGCTGTCACCGAAAAGCTTCGGGGCATATAGCAATCCGGTGGCTTCCACAAAGGTGAAAGTCGACACGGCTGATGTTTTGAAACTCTTCCAGGCGGTGGCTACCCGTAAACGTAATTGCCTTTTTGCGGCATGCTGTTGCCTTTCATCCTCGCCCGCATGACTCAGGTCCTCGCATACCCGATAAGGCGGATTGAAAATGACGGGGAGATGCCCTTTAGGCGTATTCGCACCGAATGGAACGTATTCCATGAGTACGCCAAAGAAGCCCGCAAAGCCCAAGGTTTGAATGCCTGGAGCCACTGTTTCCAGCGCCCGGCGGATGATTTCGGAGCGCACGTCGATGCAAAACGCAGCTTGCGCCACGGGTCGCTCAGTGGCCGCATTGGTTGACTCCGTTGCTTTTAGTGATCTGAACAATGAACGCTGATAGCCGATCTCCAGCGCGGTCTGCAAAATGGCATCAATGTGCTCCGACGGTTTTTCTATCGCCCTATTTTGTTGGGTGTGCAACATTCGGCGCCACCGCTTTTGTACGGCGATATCGGCGCTGGTCTTGTGAAGAATGGCATCCCAACACACGCGGATGGCGAGAAGATCACGCAAGGATTGATCGGTCTCACCCTTCAATTCGGCCTGCCAACGCAGATATCTGGCCCAACCCGCCCAGCCTCCGATACTCAGGAGTGCTGCAAAGAGATAATCATCGGCCAGATCGAACGGGACGGAGAGTTCCTTCAGAGCCCAGGCAATGGCCGTTTCAGCGGCTGCCGGGAGTGCGGCGGACGCTTCTCCAATCCCGCGCAAACCGATCATGCGCGGGCTCTTGTCGAAATGCATGAACTTTAACCAGCCCTGATACATCGGGCCATCGCGCCACGGCATGCTCCATGTGGCCTGCCCCTCGTCAAAGTACGCCGCGCAATATTGGCTAATCCTTTCCACGACGAAGCCCGGCCAATCTCGACGATCATCGGCGAACATGGCATCCGCGAAGACCGGAAATGGCACGTTCCGGCTTGCCGATCGTTGTTTCATCGCCTGCTTGAGCTGGGTCACCCCCAAAATACTGTGCATCTCCTTCAGGGCTTCGTCTAAATCCTCTTGGGTGATCCGCCCGTTGGCGATCTGTTCTTCATAATAGGGCCGCGGCATAGTCAGCCCCTCGCCGGTAATCTTGCGAAGCGTCTGATCCGCTTGCCAGAACGGTTGGTCGCGCAGGCCAAGGTATGGATTTACGGCGACAAAGTGCTTGAGTGGCCAGAGGGGAGCGATTCTCTGGCATGCGCCTTCAATGTTCGCTTTGATGTCCTGATACGGGTTTGATGTCGCTGCTGCTTTCATGTCTACTCCTCCGGAAACTGGACTTGTGGATTTGCCACACCCAATGTTTTCCCTCTCTTCGAGGCGTGAAGAAAGGCCATCTGACTAAAAACAAGATCAACATACAGTCCGTTGTACAGGTCCACATACACGGCTTGCCAAAAAGGCAACTTCTGCAACCGAGGCAAAAGTTGCTGAATGTGCAACAAGGAAAGAAAAGCCACGACGATAAGCGCCAGTAACCAGATTGGAATATGATCAGCCTGTACGGTATCACTGGGAATGCTGGTTCCCAGCAAATAAGTGGACAGATCATGCAGCCCAAAATAGGCTGAACAAACAATGATGCTTAACAGGGCGACTCGGGAAAGCAAGGTGCCAGCTCCGACTCCAGACCTATTGAGTGCTTGCAGCAGAAGCTGGCTCATCGCAATGGCGACGATGGTTCCGATCGTCAGCAAAGTCGGTTGCTTTTGCAAATCGATGCCAAATGCCATGGCAATTCCAAAGGTGACTAGCCCTGATATAAGAATTGCCAATTCCGCTCGTCCGAGAGTTTGTTTTGTATTGAGCTTTTGGATTATCGGTCCACGGAAATTGTCTACCACACTTCCGGAAGACAGGAACGCATGCGCCTTATAGACAGAGTGAGCTACAATATGGAGTACGGCTACACTGTACAAACCCAAACCACATTCCATGAGCATGAAACCCAGTTGCGCAGAAGTGGAATACGCCAGCGATTCTTTGATATTGGTTTCCGTCATCATCATGAGAGATGCCACTGTTACAGATAAAAGACCCGTGAGAATGAGTACGGTCCAGGCCCAGCTTACGTGGGTAATCATGGGGCTGACACGCAAGAGCAGGAATGCGCCAGTATAAATGAGTCCCGCATGTAATAGTGCCGAAACCTGCGTGGGGGCCTCCATAACTTGAATAAGCCAACCATGCAGGGGAAATATCCCGCTTTTTAAAATAGCACAAAGCACAATCAGGCCTGTTGCAATCTGCAAGCTGGCAGGAAGACTTCCGTGCCACGCGTGCATCCACTGTGCGATTCCTGAAAAATCTGCCCTTCCGGTGGTCCGTGCTAGCAGAAGAAAAGCGGTGAAAAGGCTCACGTCGGCGATCCGCGAAAACAAATATTTTTTGCGTGCGGCTATTACGGCGATCGGACGTTCGCGATAGAATACCAATAACTGATGTAAAAACAGACTGGCGGCGGCAAATGAAATCCAGAATCCCCAGATATTATCTGTCACAATCAGCACTAGAAATGCGCCAACTGTCAGACTCAGCCACCTGTGGAACCGTCCCTCATGGGCATCCCCTACCATATACGAAGCAGAGTATCGAGAAACAATCATTCCCATGAAGGAGACCAACACGAACATGACAAGAGTCAATGGATTAACCAATATTCGGATGGCAAATGAGTTTAATCCCCATGGTAGATGGATCGACAGATAGGTCTGTGAATGCTGTATTATCACCACATACATTGCTGTTGCTGCGATGCCACAAAGCAGCGCAAACCAATTGGCACCGTTGCTAAGCGTCTTGACCCAGCGCGCATGATGGTCCGCGCGGAATCCAATAAGAAAACCCACCAACAGCAACGGCCATGGTGCAACCAACATAAAAAAAGAGGATGCGATATTCGCAATCATACGCAACTCCTGCGTGAAATCTGAAATGTAACCCAGTGACCGCTTGCTGCAGTCTTGCGAAGTGAACAGTAACCTGTATATCAATAAATAATAAGTTAAGATTTCTAACTATGATGTTTTACTTATATAAATGGGTTATGAGCCGACGCTCTAGCCCGTTGCTATCACGTAGATTGCAGGAGTGACGGGCGGATTGGTACGGTGGAGCTGCTGATGACGGTCGGAGTGTTTTACCGCAAGGGGTCGTTACGGTTGGGTTGAAGGGGCTATCCTCACGATTGCGGCGACTTCATCGCCACCTGTGGATCAGTCGCTACAATCCTCCAACAGGAGCCAAAGCATCGGCACATAGATCCAGCCAATGGCAAACAGGTGTCTCACTCCCGCTTTGAAGGTGCATCTGGCAGCCGACGTTGGCCGTGGCGATGCAGTCCGGCTGCCCTGCCTGCAAAGCCTCCAGTTTCTGATGGCGTAGCAGCTGGGACAGCATGGGCTGCAAAATAGAGTAACTGCCTGCCGAACCACAACAAAGATGGCTATCGTGGACACTGGTCAATCGGTAACCGGCTTGTTGCAGGAGCGTTTCGACCCCGCCTTGCAAGCGCTGGGCATGTTGCAGGGAACAGGGGGCGTGGAAGGCGACTGTACCGCGATTAGCGGCCACGAAAGGAATTTCCCCGGCGCGCTCCAGGAGCCATTCACTGGGATCGCAGGCCAGAGCGGCTACACGCGCGGCCTTTTCAGCATAGTCCGGGTCGTTTTGTAGCGCCTCCCCATATTCCTTGACCATGCTGCCACAGCCGCTGGCGCTGACCAGAATGGCTTCAGCGCCAGCTTCGATCAGCGGCCACCAGGCATCGATGTTGCGACGCATGTAGTCGTGGGCTTCGCTGTGGGCGCTGAGGTGCAGGCTGAGGGCACCACAGCAACCGGCACTGGCTGGCATATCGACAGTCACCCCGAGGGTGCCGAGTATCTGCGCCAGCGCCGCCCCGGTCGCGGGGGTCATCACGCTTTGCACGCATCCGGCGAGGGCAATGACCCGGCGCGTCGTATGGACCGTGGCCTGGGGCGCCGTGAGCCGAGGCTTGGGCAGGGTCGGAATCTGGCGCGCCAAAGCACCCGGCAACAGGGGCTTAAAGGTGTTACCGAGCCGCACCAATAGACGGAAGCGCTCGGGATGGGGGACGATGGCGCGCAGCAGGCGGCGCTTCACCCGCTCCAGTGCCGGACGATCCACTTCCGCTTCGAGATGCGCGCGGCCGATTTCCGCCAGCCGCGCGTAGCGCACACCGGAAGGACAGGTGGTTTCACAAGCGCGGCAGGTGAGGCAACGGTCCAGATGTTCCAGGGTGTGTTCCGTGGCCGGAGCACCGGCGAAAAACGCTTTGATGAGGTAGATGCGACCACGCGGACCATCCAGTTCATTGCCGAGAATCTGGTAGGTGGGGCAGGTGGCGGTGCAGAAGCCGCAGTGGACGCAACTGCGCAGGATAGCATCGGCTTCGGTCACGCTGGGGTCATTTTGGAAGCGGGGGGCGATATGGGTTTGCATGGGCAGACCTCAGAGGGTGGCGTAAAGACGGCCAGAATTGAGTATGGCGCGCCGATCGAAGGCTGCCTTGAGCCGTTGTTGCATGGCCAGCAGCGGCGGTGTGAGGGGATGAAAGACCTCACCACGGCGATCTCCACCACGAAACAGGGTGGCGTGACCACCGTGCTCCGCCGCCAACTGCCGCAGGGCCGTCGCATCACGGGCACCACGCAGCCAGCGTTGGCCGCCGCCCCATTCGATGAGGATCTGATCCCCGAGCGGCAAGGGCGGTGTGGCCGGGGCCACGGCCAGACGCCACAAGGGCGCGTCCCCCTGAAAAAAAACGTGTCGCTGTTCGCGCAGGGTCACCCAGAAGGCCGCCGCCTCGGCATCGGGCAACCTTTCGCCGCCCAGCCGGGTCTGCGCCGCCCGCACGGCGCTTCCGGTGCCGGAAAGACGTATATACAGGTGCTCGCCATCATACGCCGTAGCGGAGAGCGGCAGGGGCTGTCCAGCCCAGTGATTCATGCGTTGGACGGCAGTAACGGGGTCCATCGGCCGCACCAGAGTCACGGTACTATCGGGGCGCGGCAGCACCTTGAGGCTCACCTCGAGCAGGACGCCCAGGGTGCCGAGCGCACCCACCATCAAACGGGAAACATCATAACCGGCGACATTTTTCATGACCTGCCCGCCGAAGCGCAGGATCTCGCCCTGTCCGTTGAGGATGCGCATGCCCAGCACCGTATCGCGGGCCGACCCGGCGTAGGGACGGCTCGGACCGGAAAACCCACAGGCCAGCGTGCCGCCGATGGTCGCGGCGGGTCCGAAGTGCGGGGGTTCGAAAGGGAGCATCTGCCCGGCTTCCGCGAGTTGTGCCTCCAGTGCTTGCAAGGAAGTGCCCGCGCGCAGAGTGATGAAAAGCTCGTTGGGCGCGTAGTCGATGATGCCCCTGTGGCCACCGAGATCGAGCAGATCGCATGCCGGCGTTTGGCGGCCATAGAACGTCTTGCTCCCGCCACCGCGAATAGCGAGCGGTTGGGATCTGGCGTGGTCCACTTGTACGGCCATCTGCAAGGTCTGGCTCTGATCTATGTCAAAAACGCTCCAGTTCGGGGAAAGGCAACTGGCCATGATGCACATGCATGGCCCCCAACTCGGCGCAGCGATGCAGGCTGGGCACGGCCTTTCCGGGGTTGAGGCGACCTTCGGGGTCGAAGGCGTGTTTGATGCGATGCAACTGCGCCAGTTCGGCGGCGTTAAACTGAACGCACATGCTGTCCAGTTTCTCGACACCGACGCCGTGTTCGCCGGTGACGCTGCCACCGACGGCCACGCAGAGTTCAAGGATGCGGCGCCCAAATTCCTCAGCAGCGTGCAACTGTCCCTCGGCATTCGCGTCGTAAAGGATCAGCGGGTGCAGATTACCATCGCCCGCGTGGAAGACATTGGCGACCCGCAGTCCGTATTCGGCGGACCAGGCGGTGATTCGCCCTAGCACCTCTGCCAGACGCTGGCGCGGAATGGTCCCGTCCATGCAGTAATAATCCGGAGCCAGACGCCCCACCGCCGGAAAGGCCGCCTTGCGGCCTTTCCAAAGCAGCAGACGGGTCGCGGCATCCTCAGCTATGCGGATAGCGCGGGCGCCGTAGCGTTGGAGTAGGGTTTCTACCTCCCGCACCAGCTCCTCCAGTTCCACGGCGGGGCCATCCAACTCACACAGGAGGATGGCTGCGGCATCGCGGGGATAACCGGCATGGACAAAATCTTCCGCGGCTTCGATGGCGAGCCGATCCATCATCTCCAGGCCGGCAGGAATGATGCCCGCGGCAATGATGGCGCTGACCGACTCCGCTGCCGCCTCGACACTAGAAAAGGCCGCCAGCAGGACGAGGACATGCTCCGGCACCGGCAACAAACGCACCGTGCATTCCGTCACCACGCCCAGCAATCCTTCGGAACCGGTCATTAGCGCCAGCAGATCGTAGCCGGGGCTGTCGAGAGCCTGACTGCCGATCCGCAGGGTTTCGCCCGTGGCGGTCAGCACGTCCAGTTCCAGGAGATTGTGGACGGTAAGCCCGTATTTCAGGCAATGCACGCCGCCGGAGTTCTCCGCTACATTGCCGCCGATACTGCAGGCGATTTGCGAGGAGGGGTCGGGCGCGTAGTACAGACCCAAGGGGCGAGCCGCTTCGCTGATGGCCAGATTACGCACGCCCGGCTGAACCCGAGCGGTACGGTTCTCCCGGTCGATGGCGATAATATGATGCAAGCGGGCCAGACTGAGAAGCACCGCGTCACGGATCGGACGCGCGCCCCCGGAAAGACCCGTACCCGCGCCACGTGGCACTACCGCCACGCCGTGACGCTGACAGATTTGCAAGACCGCCTGCACGCCCTCCCGGTCCGTGGGCAATACCACACAAAGCGGCAACTCGCGCAGTACCGAGAGGCCGTCGCATTCATATGGCCGTAGATCTTCCGCACTACGCAATACCGCATCCGCAGACAGGGCCGCCTGCAATTCCACAAGGAGGGCGGTACGGTCGGGGGACGCGGGCATGCTGGGCCGGCACCTCACGCAGGAGCGTCGCCGCGCAAGAGGCGGCGGGCGAGGGCGAGGCTCCCGGCATCCCCCACATTGCCGGGGAAAATCACCACCGGCAGTTGGGGGGTGCGAGGATGATCGGCAGGGCAGACCACCACCGAGCAGCCCGGCAGTATCTGCCCCATGACCCGCGCCATGCGCAGGGCGAGACCGTCGCTGAGGACATCGTTGGAAGTGATACCGCCCTTGCTGACGAGGAAACCGAGATCCTCCGGCAAGCTTCGGACGACCTCCATCAAGAAGGCCGACACCGCCTCCCCAAAGGCCAGACGGGCAGCTTGATCGGCAAAACGGCGCTCCCCACGGCTGGTGTAGATGACGACATCCAGCCCTTTGCCGTGAGCCGCCGCCGCTCGCCGCACAATGGCCTCCAACTGCGCAGGGCGCTGCGCTCCCTCACAATCTTTCACATCGACCTCTATAGCCTCCAAACCGGGTTCCAGGAGCAGACATTCCAGTTGCTCCGTGGTTTTGCGCACGTGCGAGCCGACGACGATGGCACCGGCCCGGCCACCGCGCACCAGTTGCGCCATATCCTTGGCTGCCACAGGCTGCGGCGGCAAGTCCGCCAGCGCCGTCAGCAGGCTGGCGGCACTACGGAAGAGAAAACGCTGGCCTTGTGCCGCGGCAGCCCGTAAATCCCGGGCAAAAGCGGCGAGATCCGCGGGCTCCACCGCATCCACCACGGCGCAAACGTTGTCCCTCAGGGCCAGCAGACGCGGCAGGCAGCCCGCGCGCAACTCCGCCAGCGTGAAGCGCTCCACCGCCGCCGCCGGAATCCGTCCCTGGGTCTTCTCCTCCACGTAGTCCGGCAGAAAGCCGTGATGGAAGGCAAACACCGAATCCTTCGCAAATTCGGTCTCATGGGCGGGCGTTTCCACACCGTTCTGGCGCACGTAATGCACGCCGTCCCGCGTGATGCGTCCGCCCTCAAAAAAGGCGGGGACGAGAAAATGGGCGTCGAAAGGCCCCAACTCCTCGGTCATCACGTCGGTTTCCACCGGATAATGGCCACGCAAAGTGGAGTCGGAACGACTCACCAGAATAGGCCGCACCGCCCGCCCCGCCGATGCCGCCCGATCCAGCGCCACCCGCAGATTCCGGCAGATGTCGCGGATCACCGCCGCCGCCCGCTCCCCCACCATGCCCCGGGTGTTGCTGAGGATGAAAAAGAGCGGGGCCGGATCGCTCAGGGCGACGCCCAGCGTTTCCACATCCCAGCGGGTGAGCAGCAGGCACGAATGCACGGTCTGCGAACCCGTGGGATCGTCGTCAATGATGATGATTTTGTTGTCGGCATCGGCCATTCGTTGGGATCCTTATCCGGCGTTGAGGCCGTGGATCTTACCGACGATACTCTCGACGGTCATGCCGTTGAAGGCCATGAGCTCGGCCGGGGTGGCCGTGGTCTCACCGCGCAACCAGGCCAACACATCGCGCTGCCTCGCCCGACTGCGCAGCAGCACCGGCTCCAGCGCTCCGGAAGTGCCGCCGGTGATGCCCAGCAGTACATCACCGGCGAAGAGGTCGTGAAAGTCGGCGTCGCACATGAAGTCCTTATCCGCCTCGGAAACCGTATGCGCGGCCACATCTATCGGGCGGTAAAGCTGGCGGGGGTTGATCACCGACACGATCCGCACCCGGTATCCCTCCTTCTCCAACACCTGCCTGGCGGCGAAAACCGGTAGCAGGACCAGATCCCCGGTCACTGCCAGGGTCACAGTGCCACGGCTGCCCGTACCCGCATCGTGCAAGAGCGTCGCCCCCTTGCGCACCGCCTCCCGCGCCTGTGTCATGGTCAGCCGCACCGGCAGTGGACTCTTGGAAGCGATAATGACCATCGACTTGTTGACGCTGTTCACCGCGTACTCGTAGGCGGCCTGAATGGCGTTGGCATCCGTGGGATAAAGCAGGAAGACATTGCCGCTGCGCATCTGAGCGGCAAAGTAGTTCTCGATCTCCGGGCGCTGGTGGGTCCAACCGTTGCGGCCCTGCTCCAGCGCTCCGGCGGTGAACATACAGACGGTGGACGGGGTCTTGCGCCGCAATTCCGCCATCGCCTGCGCGACCGTCTGCATGATGGGCCAGCCATTGATGGCAAAGGATTCATAAGACAGCCACAAGGAACGGCTGCCGAAAAGGGCCAACCCCGCCGCCAAACCCGCGCAGGCATCCTCGTTCAGGGGTTCATAGACCTGTCCGCCAGGCTGCTGGTTGTAAAGCGGGTCCTCTGTGGGATGGCGGATTTTCAGGGCGTCATTGATGTTCTTCATGGCCGAGGCTTCGTTGCCGTCGGCATTGGTCACCACGAAGCGCGGGTCCTGCTGCCCCAGCCAAGCCACCAACGCGCCCATGGCGGTGGCGGGCACGACCTGCTCGCCCAAGGCGAAATCCTGCAGGGGAAATTCGCCCAGCTTGGCAATTTCCAGCACTTGCTCGGTCACCGCTGTCTTGGCGGCGGGGCCACCCCCGGCACGCGCGAAGTTTTCGCGCACCAGCGCCCAGGACTCGGGACTGAGGGCGCGACGCTCCAGGGCGCTCTTGATTTCCGGGGAGTCCGGAGTGTCTTTGGGATACAGATTGTGGGATTTGGCCCCCAGCACATGCACACCAGCACCCTTCATCTGCTTGAGGATAAAGGCGGTGTGACGTCCGCTCAGGGCATTATCCGCCGCCTTGGCCACACCGGCCAGCACGGCTTCCATGAAGGCCAACCGCTGGCCAAAGGAGAAGCGCGCGGAGTCGACATAGGCACCTTCCTGACCGGCATCGTCGAAGTCCCTGGCATCCACCAGGATGACTTCGTCGAAGTCATGGGCGTGCCAGTAGGCGATCATCTCGTCATTCGTCATCAGGGAAACCATGGAGTGATGTTCCTGGCTGAAACCATTCCAGACCAGCACCGGCAGGTAGTTGGTGACCCGCGGATAAGCGAAGTGGAAGTGCTTCATGGCGCTCAACACATAAGGCTCCCCAAAACCGCCATCACCGATGGTCACCGGGAAGAGGGTGCCAGGGTGCAGCAACGCGCCCGCCATGGCAAAGTGCTGTCCCTGCCCCAATGGGCCCGCGGGAGCCAACAGGCCAGGGATCGCCCCGGAGAGATGGCCAAGCAGGCCATGCTGTTCGCGGAAACGCGCCATCATGTCGTTCATGTCGCGGATACCCATTTCCTCCAGGGAGCGGTCGAGGAACATGGCGCTGTAGAAACCGGGGGCGTGATGACCCACTTCGGTGACAATGTTGGTGTGGCCGAGCATCACCAGCGCGGCATACGCCTCCGCACTGGAGGCAAAGCCGCCAGGATGTCCGGAGGACTTGGCGGCGCAGATCTGCAAAGTGCAGTAACGCAGGGCGTCAGCCATGAGCAGGGTCTGGTAGACGGCTTCCATGGCCGCAGGATTGGGAATGGCCTTGTGTCCGGCGGCAATGGCGGCACTACGACCATACTCCGCGAAATTCGGCCAGGATTCACCAAAATGGAACATGCCGGCGCAAAAGGCGGGGGCGCTGTCGGGCAAGGCGGTATGGGCGGTCATGTGCGGTCATCCTGTGACAAAAAGAAATTGCATACACTCTAAGCAAGACTGTATGATTCCGCAATGGGCAATCGTTTCCACAATACGGAATATTTTATGTCAACATCTACCACCGACAGGAACTCCTCCATCCAGGTCATCGCCCGCCTGCGTTCTCTGCTGGACGCCCTCGCGGCGGAGGGGGGCAGCGCACCACTTAAAATACTCGCCGCCATCACCGGGCTCGCACCCTCCACCGCCTTCCGCATTCTGGCGTCCGCGCAGGATAACCAACTGATCGCCCGCGACGCTGGCGGCCATTACCGCTTCGGCCCGCGCTTGCAAGACTGGGCGCAGCTAGCCCATGGCCGCAGCGACCTGCGCGCCATCGCCCGGCCTATCATGGCTTGGCTGCGCGATCAGGTGCAGGAGACGGTGAACCTCACCATCCAGGAGGGCGACGAAGTTGTCTATGTAGAGCGCGCCACCTCGTCGCGGATGATGCGGGTGGAGCAGGTGATTGGCAGTCGCGCGCCGCTACACACCACCGCTGTCGGTAAGCTCATGCTGGCGCTGAATGGCGAAGCTGCTGTCCGAAGTTATGCCAACCGCACCGGCTTACCGGCGCTTACTGTACATACCCTGTGCCAGGCCGATGCCCTCTGGAAAGATGCCCGAAGCGGACTTGAACGTGGCTACGCGCTGGACAATGAGGAAGCCGAGATCGGCGTCGGTTGTCTCGGCGTGCTGCTCCGCAACCGATTGCCCTGGAATGTCGGCCTCAGTATCTCCGCGCCTATTGAGCGTCGCCAGGAAAGCTGGGTACCGATGCTACAGGACGCTGCCCGGCGGATAGACAGGGCCCAACAGAAAAATTTAGTACCATCAATAAGTTGAATGGCTTATAGGTTACGTAGCGTGATAGGCAACGAGTAAACCCTATTGAAGAGCTTGAACAATATGGGGGAGTCTGACTTCTCTGGTCCATGCATCATCGGTTCCGGCTCCTCGCCTTCCCAATGCGAGGTCGCCGCCCGATGCTGTCACTAGTAGTTAGGCAAGATATCTCGGTTCCCAAACAAGGGGCGGGTATGTATATGCCTGGTTCGCAGAACACGCCGATCTGCCTGCACATTTGCATTAGCACATGCGGGCATGTTGCCTTTCGCAAGAGTGACAGCGTCGGCACTCAGTACTAACCCGTTTTCGTGACTCAATGGCTGGCCTACACACGATCTGGTGATAACTGCCGTTTTTAGATTGAAATGCTAGCTGATGGGCACCCTCAATTACGTTTAATCTTTGTTAAATACAATAGTAAATATATTTAACTTTTAGTAATCATTTACTTCCCCCATACTTCACTCCAGTCAACGTCCTCTATGCGCACTGACGGATCCGATGAAGAGTATTTTTTCCTGTGATATCGGGCGCGAGCCATGAGGTCCCGTGACAAACGCAATGAGTGTTCCGGATGATCCGGACTTGAATGGAGCAATGGGAGGTTTTATGTCGCTTTTCAGGCAGATGGTAAGACCCACAGAAGACTTGAGGCTTTCGGCTTTCGAACTTGCACAGAACATTGATGCCATTTCGTCAAAGGAGGCGCCGTTCCATGACGAATTCAATGGCGCCCACGCACGGGCGGCAGGGCATTATGTCTGTGTACGTTATCACCGCAATCAAGAACCGTCTCATCTCAGCATCTATGAAGCGCGCCGTTACTTAGCATGGCTCCGTGCCGGTCATGTTGGAACCCACTGGAATGTGGCGGATTGACCAAATGAAGTCGGGGTTGCCATGGCAACCCCATGGCCTGTATTTTTTTGGGGAGTCATGCCATCAAATGCGTGAGATAGAGCATGCAAAATATTCGCGTTTAAAAAACGCCATCTACAATGGTTCACGCGTGGCCCTACTTACTCAGCACGGCAAGGAGAAAGTCGTCGCTCCTATACTGGCCTCCGCCATTGGTTGCGATGTTGTCCTGGTGACAGGCTTTGACACGGACCAGCTGGGTACCTTTACCCGCGACATCCCCCGTGCTGGTACCCAGATCGAGGCGGCGCGGAAAAAGGCCCGCATCGGTATGGATCTGGCGCATTTACCCCTGGGGCTCGCTAGCGAGGGCAGTTTTGGGCCGGACCCATTTACCGGGCTGTTTCCCTTAAACGTAGAGATGCTCGCCTGGATCGACGATACGCTCGGGATCGAAGTGGTGGGTGTTGCCTCGGGTAGAACCAACTTCTCTCATCTGCTCGCTGCCAACTGGGAGCAGGCCGAGACATTCGCCCGTGCGACAGATTTTCCCGAGCATGGAATGGTAGTGCGCCCGCGCCATGAGGACGACTCCCGCGTCCGCAAAGGGATTGCCGACTGGGCATCACTGCGCGAGGCCTTTTTCTGGGCCTGCGGCGAGGCGGACAACGGCTGCGCCTTCCTGGAAAGCGACGTGCGTGCCCATATGAATCCCATGCGCATGGAGATTATTGCTTCGGCCACACGGGATCTCGCACGCAAGCTTTGCACCCCATGCCCGATCTGCAACACGCCCGGCTTCCAGATCGTGGAGCGCATCCCCGGCTTGCCTTGTGAGGATTGTGATTCCCCGACGCGGGACACCCGGGCGGACATCCACTGTTGTGCCAGGTGTGGCCATCAGGTCACGCTGGAACGCCCGGAGAAGGCCGCTCCAGCGGGCCACTGCGACTGGTGCAATCCGTGAATCAGAAACGGCATGGCAGCCATGTGTCGGCAGCCCGAATTGAGGAGTATCCCATCATGACAACGATTACCGAGGCAGTGCGGGATGTTCCAATAGCACGTTTGTTTCTTTTCGTGCGGAGAACAGACGACCTTGCCAGTGCCTGCCAGCAGGTCGATGAGTTTCTTGCGTTTTGTCGCAGTCGCCAAAACGATTCCTTTACCAATGAACGTTTCTTGGGCGCCTGGGTGGATAAGCACACAGTCACCAACCTTCCTCAAGAATGGGTACGGCCATTGTCAGCCGCACAGACCCTTCTTCTAACAATGCGGGAAATTTTTGCCTTGTGGGGTATCTGGTCAGTCGCCTCGATCGAGGCGGTATGCCGGGAGACCAATGAGGGGATGGCGTTTTCCCATAACCTACTGCTTGATGCACTGATTGCGCTTACGCAGGGAGACACCGGAACCGTTGGCGCTTATTCACCGGTCTTCGCGCGTGGCACCCCCATGGAACAAGTGCATGCCGAGATCAAGCAACTGAGTCTTCGCTATCCGCTTCGGATTGCCGACCCGATTTATTGTGACCCGGATACGGGTGCTTTGTCCTTACAGGACGAACTGTCATGCCATTGAAAAAATGAACACGGTAAAACCCGACCCGGATGGTTATACTCCGACTTTATGCGCCAGGAAGGTACCCATGGTGAAGCGACTGACGCTCATACGCCCCGACGATTGGCATCTCCATCTTCGGGATGGCGCGATGATGGCGGCGGCACTCCCCGACACCGCGAGGTGCTTTGCGCGCGCCATTGTCATGCCCAATCTTCAACCCCCCATCACGACAGTCGATTTGGCGCAGGACTATCGCGACCGCATCCTCGCGGCACTCCCAGCGGATATGCGCTTCGAGCCGCTCATGACCCTTTATCTCACGGACAATATGCCGGTGTCCGAGATCGGGAAGGCCAGAGCAAGCGGCTTCGTGCACGCGGTCAAGTACTACCCAACCGGGGCGACCACCCATTCCGAGCATGGCGTGACCGATCTGAAGCGTGCCTATTCAGTGCTCGCGGCGATGGAAAAGCAGGATCTGCCGTTGTTGCTGCACGGCGAAGTGACCGATCCGACCGTGGACGTGTTTGACCGTGAGGCGGTGTTCATTGACCGGCACCTCATGCCCTTGACGCGCGATTTTCCCGGCCTGCGCATGGTGCTGGAGCACATCACCACACGCGCGGCGGTCGAGTTCGTTCGGCAGGCCCCCGACAACGTCGCCGCGACGATTACCGCACACCATTTGCTGCTCAACCGCAACGCGCTATTCGAGGGCGGGTTACGGCCACATTATTACTGCCTGCCGCTCCTGAAGCGGGAGACGCAGCGCTCAGCGCTTATCGCCGCCGCCACGAGCGGCAACCCGAAGTTTTTTCTCGGCACCGACAGCGCGCCGCATCCGCGCCAGGCCAAGGAGTCCGCCTGCGGCTGTGCCGGCATCTATAGCGCGCATGCCGCAATGGAACTGTATGCCGAAATTTTTGAGCGCGCCGGTGCGCTCGACCGCCTGGAGGCCTTCGCGAGCTTCCACGGACCCGATTTCTACCGACTGCCGCGCAACAGGGACACCCTCACCCTGGAGCAGCGGATCTGGACGGTGCCCGAAGAACTGCATTTCGGGCAGGACACGGTGGTGCCATTGCACGCCGGCAAAACGATGGCGTGGGCAGTGCTGACATAAGCCAGCAGCGTGTCGGCCGCCAGGATTCCGTAAATTTCCGCTGTATTTTGCCGCGGCTTACACATACTCAGGAGGGTAATGATGTCTGACAACCGCAGAAGCAAAACCATCACGCAGGGCGTGCAACGCTCGCCCAACCGGGCCCTGCTGCGTGCGGTGGGGTTTGGTGATCGGGACTTCGACAAACCTATCGTCGGCGTGGCGAATGCGCACAGCAGCATCACCCCTTGCAATATCGGCATCGGCGCGCTTGCCACGCGTGCGGAAGCGGCACTCAAGGCGGCTGGGGCGATGCCGCAAACCTTTGGCACCATCACCATTTCCGATGGTATTTCGATGGGTACCACCGGCATGAAATATTCGCTGGTGTCACGCGAAGTGATTGCCGACTCCATTGAAACGGTGTGTCAGGGCCAGAGCATGGACGGCGTGCTCGCCCTCGGCGGCTGCGACAAGAACATGCCGGGCGCAATGATCGCCATCGCCCGCATGAACATTCCGGCAGTTTTCGTTTATGGCGGCACCATCAAGCCGGGCCACTACCGGGGCCAAGATCTGACCATCATGAGTGCCTTTGAGGCGGTGGGGCAATACACCGTCCATAAAATTGACGACGAAGAACTGCTGGAAATCGAGCGTCGCGCCTGCCCTGGCGCGGGCTCCTGCGGCGGCATGTATACCGCCAACACCATGTCTTCCATCTTCGAAGCCATGGGCATGAGCTTGCCGTACTCCTCCACCATGGCGACGGAGGATGCGGAAAAAGCGGAGAGTGCGGCACAGTCCGCAGAGGTATTGGTAAGCGCCATCCGAAAGCAAATCCTGCCGCGCCAGATATTGACGCGGCAGGCGTTTGAAAACGCCATTGCGGTGGCCATGGCCGTGGGCGGCTCCACCAACGCGGTATTGCATCTGCTGGCCATTGCGCATGCGGCACAGGTACCACTCACCCTTGATGATTTCGAGGCCATGCGTGGGCGTGTGCCGGTACTCTGCGACCTGAAACCATCGGGCCGTTACGTCGCTACCGATCTGCATCGCGCGGGCGGCATTCCCCAGGTGATGAAAATACTGCTCGCCCACGGCGTGTTGCACGGCGATGCGCTGACCATCAGCGGTCAGACGCTTGCAGAAGTTTTGCAGGATGTGCCGAGCGAAGCGCGTACGGATCAGGAGGTGATACGCTCGTGGAACAATCCCATTTATGCCCAAGGGCACCTTGCCATCCTGAAGGGGAATCTCGCGCCGGAAGGTGCTGTGGCGAAAATAACCGGCTTTATAACGCACAAGATTACTGGTCCGGCACGGGTTTTTGAATCCGAGGAGTCGTGCATGGAAGCGGTCCTGGCGCAGAAAATCAAGCCCGGCGATGTCGTGGTCATCCGCTACGAAGGACCCAAAGGCGGCCCCGGCATGCGCGAAATGTTGTCTCCCACCTCGGCGATCATCGGTGAAGGACTGGGCGATTCGGTCGGCCTCATTACCGACGGTCGCTTTTCCGGGGCGACATACGGCATGGTGGTCGGTCATGTCGCGCCGGAAGCTGCAGTGGGGGGCACGATTGCCCTCGTCATCGAGGGCGACTCGGTGACTATAGATCCCGAACAGCGTTTGCTGCAACTCAATGTGTCTGATGAAGAAATAGAACGCCGCCGCGCCGTCTGGCAAGCACCCGCACCGCGCCACACGCGCGGTGTATTGGCGAAGTACGCCAAATTGGTTTCCTCGGCCAGTAAGGGGGCCGTAACAGATTGAACGTTAGAAACGAGAGGCTGTATGCGCTGATGCGGCGCGCGTCAGTCGGTCGCTTACGGCCTGCCAGTCGGCGCCGCTGGGTGGTGCCTCGATCAGCAGACCATCGAGCCCTTGCTGATCCAGAGCGCGCAACTGCGCGTAGAGTTCGCGGGCCCACCCTGTCGGATGCGGCGGCATATGGTGCCGGAGACAGGATTCGGGCAGCTGCGTGGCGGACATCGCCAGCACTCCGATGCGTTGCCCCTGCCTGAGGCGCCGGCATATTTCCGCTTTCAGATGCCCCGTCGGCACCAAGTAGAGAGGGGTTCTTGGGGCGTAATGGGAGCGCAGCATCCCCGGTGCCCGTGGCGCATTGTTTTCCGGTGATGCGACGGGCTGCTCCAGGACAGCTTCGATCTCAGCAATCGTAATCGCGCCTGGACGCAGCAGCCGGGGCTGCTGCCCGCTCAGGTCGAGAATGGTGGACTCAATGCCGACCCGACAAGGTCCGCCATTCAGAAGGATATCCACGGCATCGCCTAGCTCCTCGCGCACGTGTGCTGCGGTGGTGGGGCTTATCTGGCCAAAAAGGTTGGCCGAAGGAGCAGCGATGCCGCCGCCAAAAACTTCGAGCAGCGCCAGGGCGAGGGGATGATCGGGAACTCGCAATCCTACCGTATCCTGACCGCCGGTCACCATATCGGGCAAACGGCAGGCGCGGCGCAGGATCACGGTGAGTGGACCTGGCCAATAACGCTGCGCGAGGCGAAAGGCCGCTGGCGGAATATCCCTGGACCATCGGCCAAGAGGGTCACTATGCGCCATGTGAACGATCAGCGGATGGTCGGCTGGCCTGCCCTTTGCCGCAAAAATGCGGGCCACGGCTGCGGGGTTTTCCGCATCGGCCCCGAGGCCGTAGACCGTCTCAGTGGGGAAGGCGACGAGGCCACCACGGTGCAGGACAGCCGCAGCTTCCTGCACTGTGGCGCGAAATTTCTTACTCGAAGTCATGGTTTAGTTGCTCCCCGCCGCGGCTGGCAGCGCCGAACGCTGGTCATGAGAGGACCACTCCCACCGCTGCCGGTAGAGTCTCAGCCAGACAGTGTTTCGGCCAATAAAGACTAGATTTGGGTTGTAGGTGGGCGGGTGTATCTCTTTGTCTTCAGCCAGCGCCCTGTTCACATCACACAGAATGGCCCTCTGATTCATTCATGCGCAGCACAGTTTGCGTTAGAGTTCGCTTTTGGCGTGGCGTGGGTGGCCGCAAGCCGATTGGCCAAGCCGTGAAGAAACGGACCAATGGCCGTCCACGCGGGTGCCTGGTGCCCCGGCCGATGCGGCACCCGCTCCACCGGACAGTCCAGCCAGTGCGCCACGTCTGCGACGTTATCCATAAGCAGATCGGTCATCGGCCCCGCTTGATTGAGCACCACGCCAACCAGTGGTAATGCCCGGTGCTGTAATACCTCCACAGTGAGCAGGGTGTGGTTGATGACGCCGAGGCGATCGGCGGCTACTACCAGCACCGGCAGCCGCAGTGCGGCGGCCAAGTCGGCGTTGGTAGTTCCCGCCGCCAGCGGGGAGAGCAGGCCGCCAGCCCCTTCCACCAGCAAGAAGTCGTCTGCGCCAATGCCCGACTGGCAAGCGGTTACCAGTTGATCCAGATTCAGCGTCCGACCCTCCAGGGCAGCAGCCCGCTCCGGTGAGAACGCCGCCCGCAGTGGATAAGCACAAACCTGTTGCAGCGATTCGGTACTGCCCGCAGCCTCCCAGAGCGCGACAGCGTCCTGGGGCAGCATGCCATCCTCGACCGGGGCACACCCGGATTCCACCGGTTTGCGCGGGAGCACCAATAGGCCCCGCTGCACCAGGAGACGGGTCAGTGCCGCAGCCACCCAGGTTTTGCCGACGCCCGTGTCAGTACCAGTAACAAAAAGTCCGGTGAGGCCTGCCATATCCGACTCAACGGCGTATTGAATGCTTTTCATAAGCTTTCCATGGCGTAGTCGATGCTGATTTCTCTGTCTGCCACGGGCCGGAAACGCCGGTTGGTGAAGGCTGCATAGTCAGGGTGCCTATGGTAGGAATCAATCACTTCCGGTGCCGCAAAACGCACCTGCCAGCAGTAGCGGTATTGAGCGTGTTCTCTCATCGCCTTACCCGTAATCACTGACCGCACTCCCGGAATGGTGCTCAGCGTCTGCTGCCCCTCGATCATCATCGCGGTCACTTCTTTTTCAGAAATACCAATTACATTATGGATAATCAGGTGTTCCACGGGTGCCCAGGGTCGACAGCATGCCAACACCTCGGCGGCCCTCCCGGCAGCACCCCACACGCGCATACAGCGTTCGGCCTCGGCACTGATCGCCGCACCAACGCCCTGAACCAAATCCAGGTAGCCAGCACCCGGCGCCGATCTTGCCTGGGCGCGGATCGCCGCGTTCGCGGCTTCAGCCAAAGCTGTAAAATAGTTGATCTTGGCCACGCCATGGATAATGAGTCGCCGAAATTGGTCATCGTCGATCCGGACCCTGCAGTGGATTGCCAGCGGAATACCAAGTGCGCGGTTGATGCTGCGAAGGCGCTGAATATCCAGCTTGGCTTTACTATTTGGACAGATCTGTTCCGCTCCAATGGACACCTCGAGGAAGTCTACTCCCGTGCGCTCGACAAAGCCTTTCGCCTCGGCCACAGTGGTGTAGGGTAACGTGGCAGGATGCCCTTGGGCGTTTATATCCGTTGCATCCGGGATGTAACCCAAATCTCCTTCGACAGGCACACCGCAGGCGTGGGCCATCTCGACTACGGTCTTTGTATGCGCCAGGTTATCGGAGAAAGTCGACTGGGAGGCGTCCACCATCACGCCGTTGCAGCCCAGGCGGATGGCCCGCACCGCCGCCTCCAGGTTCGCTCCACGGTCAAGATGAAGGGCCACCGGTACCGAACTACGGCGAGCCGCTGCCTCCACCCCTGACATCAGCAGTTCGAAGGCGTAGTGCTCCAGTTGCGACTCGGCCAGAGAAAGGATTACGGGTGCGCGAGACCGCTCGGCAGCGGCCATGACGCCCTCAACGAACTCCAGACTCACGACGTCGAAAGCACCTACCGCGTATCCATGCGCATAGGCATGGTTCAGCAGATCTTTCATGTGCACCAAAGACATAACGCTATCCCCCGAATGAATCCTTTACGGAAAGATTTCCGTTCCGATCGTCGCATCACAGGATCCACCTCCTGTAATGCCTGACCCTGAACAAAGCGCTCACCCATCATCGTACGGCAGGTTTTTCATCGGGTGAGGCCCATGTAGAGGATCGGCAGCTTTTCGGGCAGCCTCTGCACGTGATCCAGAACCACATAGTTCTTCGCGCCAAAAATGCGGGATACATACTGGTCGGCTCTGGGATCGAGGCTCAGGCAGTAGGGAGCGATGCCCGCTTGAGTCAGCTCTTCCACCGCTTTCCTGGCGTCATATCGCAGGTATTGGGGATCGCGCACATCGTTATCTGCCGGCTCACCGTCGGTGATCACCAGCAACAGTTTTTTGTTGCTGGGCTGACGTTTCAAAATCGAGCCGGCATGACGGATCGCCGCGCCCATGCGCGTGGATAACTGTCCGCTCATACCTGCCAGGCGGGATTTGGCCTGATCGTTGTAAGACGCACCGAAATCCTTGTAGCGAAAATATTCCACATCGTGGCGGCCGTTTGAATCGAATCCATG
>Ga0172381_10001861_pt1 | contig 24107 bp, 42 predicted proteins | sample Leawel6488metaG_FD_119754 | JGI IMG/M metagenome (GOLD analysis project Ga0172381, IMG submission 119754) | Leachate microbial communities from a municipal landfill in Southern Ontario, Canada - Leachate well 64-88 metaG | ecosystem: Engineered > Solid waste > Landfill > Unclassified | place... | reverse complement strand
CACAAGCTCACTAGTAAGGCTTAATAAACAACAGAAAGATCCTGTAAAGGTTAAAAAGACGTGGATTCAAGAAATAAATGATGGAATAGCCGGAGGATATCTTTCCGGGAAAACCGTTAAATATTTCTTAACCCCCCCCGACAAACCCCCAACAAATATAAGCTTAGAAACGTTGAAGCATTATGAAGTGTTTGAAAAAACCTCCGGCTATTATTCCAATCGCGCAATTGTTCCAATTAAACAATGGGAAGATGTGTGCGGTTTTATAGCGATTGATATTCTAGGGAAGAAAAGGTGGATAGAAACCCATCCAACTGAAACGGAAAAGGCTTATAGGAAAACCCTATATCCATCGTCTGAAACGGGGTTCTTTAAGAAAGATGTCCTCTTTGGGATTAATGATTGTGACAAATGCGCGGATTATATCATTATTACAGAGGGAGCGAGAGAGGTAATGAAACTTTGGCAAGAAGGGTTTAAAAACTCTGTTGCGATATTAGGATCGTTTCTTTCAGATGAACAACTAATGATTCTAACGAAACTAGCCCCTAAAAAGCTTATCCTTATGTTTGACGGTGACGGTGCGGGGAGAAATATAGCGGCCAATGTTTCTAAAAGAGCAGGAGATTTATTCAAAATAGAAACAGTTCGCTTGCCGGAAGGGGTAGACCCGAAACAACTTAACAGGGATCAATTGACGAAATTTCTTTCAATAGAAACAACACATATATCCATTATGGATAACACTAAAACCCAAGTTTGGGAAGGAGATAAATAATGAAAAGGATACCGGTAACTCAAGAGTACTTAGGCGACGTATTGGCGGCACAAACAAGGGGAGAATTTGTGCAACACCCTGCAATCAAGTATTTTTCAAATGCTTTATTTGACGGGATAAATAAATTGGTGCATGGGATTTCTCATAAATATAAAACAAGCACCAACGAGAAAGAGGAAGAACTGTTCCAAATCTGTTTCTGCCACCTTTGGAAAAGGATCGGTAAATTTGACAGCGCGAGGGGCAAATTCACCACTTTTGTTCATTGGGTGTGTTCCAATAAGATGAGAACACATTATTGCAGCATCAAGAAAGAGAAAGAACATTATGTGGAATCCCACGAAGACTCTGAAAATCAAGAGGGTTCTGAATTAATGTGTTCCTTTAATAGGCAAACACACGTTTCAGAAAAGATGTTGAATGCCGAGATGGCGGAAACCGTAAGGGAATTGATCAATAAATATCCTTCCAAGAGTGATTTAACGATAAGTATCTTGGGGAAACCTGACGATATCGAAAAAAGGAGGTTTAATGATGAAATCAAACTGTCAAGAATCAAGGGATATGGCAGAAAAGAAAAGGAAAAGTTTTACTATCAAACCATTGTGCCTTTTTTCAAAGTTAAATTCGGAGGACTGCATGTTTGAACTGTCTTATCCCGGGAAATGTTTCGGAAACATCGACATTAATGCTAAAGAATGCAAAAAGTGCAAGATAAATCAATTTTGCACAAATAATTCCGCCCGCGCTGAAGAAATTTGCGGTTCTGGTATTTATCATTTTAGCAACCTAATCTTTGGGAAATTCGTTTGTGAAATAGACGAAGAGATAGGAAAAACAAATGTGAGGTGTTTTAACAAGGGGGACAACTCGCTCTTTATGATTATAGAATTCTCTGATAACGGGAAACTGATCATCGAAAAGGATGGCATTAAAGAGACTGTAAACCATATAGTTTCTAAAGAAAAAGCGGAATCCCTGTTTAATAAATTGACAGATGACCCTGTTTTAGAAAAGGTTCTATAGACTGAAAATTGGCTATGTAACATAATCTTACTTCACTAACAAAACCGACGTTATTGTTGCAATTTATGTTACATAGAATTAGAAAATGAAGAAAGCGATAGCAAAACCAACCGATTATGTGTTTTATGGCGACGAGCTGTTTTACATAAATCAGATAGACACGCAATATCCAACTGGATTTCAAACGCATTGGATAACCGTCTATACGGACATGTGCGGGAAACTGGTTTCTTATAACACAACGACGAGTCTCGACAAAAGAGTTACAGTTTTTGAAAGAGAGCTTTGTTTATTAAACGAGTCACCCCTATGAAACACTATTATCAGCAAGTTATTGAAAAACTATTAGGAAGCTTATCTTTTTCTTTAAAAGACAATCTATATGGGGGTCCTTTGTATTATCATGGAGTTTTTTATACCCTACAGGGTTTTGAAATAATTATGGGGGGAATGGTAATGGAACTAAAGCTTAAAAGAATCGGTTGCTCAAGGTGGACTAAATTTTTTGAAGAAAAAACAATAATAGATGAAGACGCGGGGGATATCGTTTTTACACCTCTTAACTCTCTTATCTTGTTCAAAGAGAAGAAATCAAAATGACCGATAAAGAAAAGAACAATCTAATCAGCACTTTCTTTGCTTCTCTTTGCAGAACTGTTTCTCAGAGTACCCTTTTTAAATATCCAGTCCGTTATAAAGGCGGGTGGTATGTTTTCTATGATTGTCATTACATTGTGGGGGGAATGAATATAGAATTCGCGTTAAAGGGAATCGGGACAAGTAAGGGGGAAGAGAAGAATATCATCGCAGATGACCTTATAGATATGTTTTATGTTCCTATTGGCTCAACCGTCCTGTTTAAGGAAAACGCGATTAAATGATAAATAGAGAAAAAGACAGGACTCTTAGTACCGTTTTTGAAAAGATTGTAGGGCGTGATTATTCTACGCTACGCGAGAGTATCGTTTATAAAAATCCTATTTTTTATCACGGTGAAATCTATGTTTTTGAATTAGTTGAATTCAATAGGAAGAAAATATTTGGATATAATTTTATATTAAATAATTACTGGGAACCTTTAAAAAAGAAAATAATCTTTATGGATGATTTGTTGGATATTGTCTTTCCTCCTGAGGGTTCGGTTGTTTTGCTTAATGAAAGCGGAGAAAAATGAATACAAGCGAATTCAAATACTTCCAGTTCCCCTTTGTAAGCTTTAACCAAGCACAGAACAAGGTAATACCATTGGTTGATAAGGGGGCAAATTTAGTTGTTAGTTTCCCGCCGGGAGCCGGAAAAACGGTGATCGCAGAAGCATGTTTCGGATATCATCTAAAAACAGGCGACAAGAATGTAGCATATATCTGCCCCCTTAAAAGCTTGGCAAATCAAAAACTAATGGAATGGGAGTCAAGTTTCATGGAATATAAGCCGTTTCTTATTTCCGGGGACTCAAATACAAATTTAGACGAAGTTAGGGACAGTCGGTTGGGGGTCTTCACAGCGGAAAGCTTTGACTCTGCTCTAAGAAGAAGGGATAAGTTCTTTAGAGAGCTTTCCTGCGTATGCCTTGACGAGGCGCATTTAATAGGCGACGACGGGCGGGGCGGGGCTTATGAATCAGCTATCATAAGCTTTTCAGAGTGTTGCCCTGACACGCGCTTTGTCCTGTTGTCGGGCACTCTGCCGAATGCAAAGGAACTGGCAAGATGGATAAAGAGTTTAACGGGCAAAGAAACGGTATTGGCGGTTTCCGACTGGAGACCGGTCAAGTTCGGCATAAAATTTCATTATGTTAAAAAATATTCAGAGATTGAAAAGGTTCTGGAGCTTTTGAAAGAATATAGGGGATCAAAGACTATAGTATTCGTTCACTCTAAAATTACCGGAAAAATGATTTGTGATAAGCTTAAGGAAAAGAAAATACGGCATGTTTACCACAACGCAACACTTTCAGAAAACAAGCGTCATCATATCGAGGCGTTATTCTCTGATAAATATTCAGGTATTGATGTCATCGTGGCAACATCCACGCTTGCGGCGGGAGTGAATATTTAAATGTATGCGTTTATGATTGATAATGGGGTTTTTCAATCAATAGATAATTGACGGACATAAAGGTTATGTCCTGAAAAACAAAGGAATAAAAGAATGAAGACTAATACGATTGTTGTTTTCAATGACCAAGGAAGACAGAAGTTCTCAAAGTCGGCGGAAAGATTGTTTCTCTACGTTGGAGATGTTGAAAATAATCCGCAATATGCCGTTGTTAAGGGATTTCGCGGAAAATACATTATCAGCGAAGAAATGTTTATTGAAAACAAAAGTGATCTTCGCGAACTAACTTCAGAAGAAACCAGGACAATCATGGAATCAAAGTAGAAATAAACGAAAAAGGGAGGGAATCCCTCCCTGTTATTTTTTGTATGATAAGGAATGAAAAGACTCGTAGAGTTAGAGAAAAAGTGTTTGGCTTGCGATAAATGCCCTATCGGGCGAAAATATATTGATGGAAATCTTTCAAACGTTTTCAGCAACATGAATGTCGGCAAAAAGATTGTTGTTGTTGGTCAAAACCCCGGAAAAGAAGAAATAATCAGGAGAACGCCGTTCATCGGGATATCCGGAAAGATTTTTGATGAATGTATTAAAGAGTACGCAAATTTAACAAGAGAAGATTTATATATCTGTAACTGCGTATCGTGCTTCACCCCGGATAATAGAAAACCAACAGAGCTTGAATTCACAAACTGTTCTGAATTTCTTTCGGCACAACTGGAAATAATCAAACCGAAACTAGTTATAACATTAGGAGGGGTAGCACTAAGGGTAATGACAGGATTGAATGGGATAACCAAATATCATGCTAATCCTATATTCTCAAACAAGTATAAAGTAACCGTTTTCCCCCTACTGCATCCATCCCCTTTAAATACCAATAGGCCCGACAAGAAAGCTGAATTTTGCGAAGGAATAAGAAAACTAAGGGAATATATAGATGAACAGCAACTTTTATGAATATGTGGTAATCAAAAAAGAGAATTGTAAAAAGGTGTCGGTTCTCTGCTGGACAGGACGGACTGAGGGTGAAGTGGTATGCTGTATAAAGGAGATTTATAAAAGTCGTCCCGAATCCGATCAAGATTGTAGAAATCTTTTTCCCGGAAAACAAAGATTAATTTTTAGAACAGGTTCTTTCGGCCTTTTAGCGTTGGTCGAAGAAAAAGCTTATGATATATGAAGTTTTCTTTTGTAAAAGAACCGGGCGTCCATCTGCTTTTTCTTTCTTGTCGGCAAAATTTTGTTCATCTCAAACAATGTATTCAACGTGTATCTCATGTCCCAAAAGAGATAATGTATGTTGGGAAAATAGAAATAATTTAGTTAAACTAAGATCAACGGGAGTAACAGGGGCAATACCTCTGCTGCTTGAGGAATCATTATGACAAGATATTGGTTTCAAGAAGAAACAAAGATATGTCTGAAAAATAAACCATTTATCTATATGGAATATTTTAACTGTAATATTTGGTCTCCTTGTAAGCATTGTCATATGGCGTCTTGTCAAGGAATGCCATTGGATATTAGGTCTGGCAAGGTTAAATATTTAGAGGGACTTGGAGTCCTTTATTTAGAAAGAGAGGAAAATGTCTGACCATGTGATTATTACCGGAGTTAAAAGAGCAAGGGAGCATATACCTGCGCACGAACTCTCCCAGATGTGCGGGAGAATAGGACGTATTCAAGACGGTCTATCTTATTCCGCCGACATTATCTTGAACGACGAGGATTATGAAACAGAGAATGCCTTGCTTGCGGAAGAGAAAAAAGACGCAAGGTCTAATTTTAACGATATACAGAAATTTTCTTTTTACCTGTTGCCTAAAATAATCAGCGGGGATGTTCATAATAAAGCAGATATAACACGGTTTTTTGAGAAATCGTTCTGTTTTTTTCAGGGGAACAAGATAGACGAAGAAAAGGTTATTGACTATCTTTTGAAAAATGAAGCGATAGCATGGGATACAGAAGCGTTCTATCCCTTAGATATAGGCCAAATAGCTCATCAGTATTACATGAGTTCCGGCGATGTTAAGAGGATAAGGGATAACTTTAGGCGCGTTATAGATAGCGACAGGGATTCTGACGGGGCGATAGCTTGGGCCTTGGGGAACCTTGAAACCATTAAAATCCACGGGGACTTCGGAGATCACAGGGATGAATTGGAAAATTTCGAGTCAAATCTACCCCCGGATTACTTTTGTGATGACGGGTCTGTTATAACATCCGCTCTTTGGTGGTGCATGATGGGAAACGGCGTCCCCGGAAAACAGATGGCAAATAATGTCAGGCAATTGAGAAAACACTATGGAAGGATTTCGATGGTTCTGAAAGAATTTGGTTACGATAAACAGTTTTGTGATGATCTTGATATAAGGATAAGGAGAAACGTTTCTAGGGAACTATTGCCGTTTTTTACTGATCCGAATATGACTAAGTCTAGGGCATCCGGTCTTAAATGGATGGGGTATAATGACGCGACAGGGACGGAAGAGGTAGAAATAGAATAATGAAAGTAATAACATTTGTAGTTGACAGGCCTAAATGTAAAGAAAAAAGGATTCTTGTTATATACTCCAACTTTAAAGATGTACGTTTTAGCTCTTGCACATCGTGCAAAAATAGCAGCGGGGAAATAAATTCGTTTTGTAAATTTGCAGATTCTGGAATACGTTTATTTGTTGGAGAAACAAACTATGGAAATCTTTTATTAGGCACCGAAGAGGAGATATAATGATTTGGTCGGCAGATAACGGGCTTTTGAAAACACAGTATAGTAAGGACGGTAAAAGCTATAGGTGTGAAATAGTCAAGAAAGGTTGTGAACACTTTTTAAGGATATCTTGTAATACAAACGTAATGCAAGATATACCCATTCCCGGTAACAAAACGAAAGAACTGATAGAATCAGCGGAGAAATTTTTAGAAGCATCATGAAAGACATTGATCCGAATACCCCTGAAATATTGTTCATAGAGTCCTTGGAAAACATGCTAAAAAGTGTGGGAATATCCAGAATTTATGAAGCCATGGACTATTGGAAACTCATGAAGGAGTCAGTCTATAGAGATGTTTTTAACCGGCAGAATCCTAACAATTCCGAAAAATACAAAGAACACAAAGGACGTCAGGCATTTATAAAGATTTTTCAATTCAGATACAAACAAACGTATGACATTGACTATGACATTCCTATTTCAGACAGGGATGCACATGCTATCAGCCTTATCCTTAAAGATTTGGATGATTTGAAAATACCGATAGATTCTTACCTAGAATGGTATTTTGAAGATTATCTGGTTAAAAAGAACTCTAAAGTTGAATCAATTGTCTATCCTTGTAAGAAATGGGTTCTTCAATCGTTCCGACTTAATAATAAGGATACGATGGAAGATATTCAAAAGAAGCAATTAGAGGAAAAAGAACGGATAACGCTTTTTGACCGATCTCGGGCAATTATACGAGACTCTAAATTCGTAAAAAGAGAATTAGCAGAAGAAGTTATAGACACCCTGAAACGGTATAATAACAACGAATTTGAGTTGGATGAACTTAGGGCTAAGATTGCTGGTTTTGAGGATATATTGAGATCGGCAAAAAACAAAGATATAGGGAGAAACAATGGACGCTAAGTTTTTTGAGAATTTGGACAAGTCGATAGAAGAGATAAAGAATACCGATGTTTCTGGTATCAACCTTAACGACCCCGATAAACGGCTGCTATATTTAGATCAACTAGATATAAACACCCACGTTATTATTCATTCTCCGGCGATAGCCTTTTTTGGATATAAACTTGGCCGAGCGGAAGCGGAATTACGGGCATGTAAAGAAGACTATGAAAAATGGATGAAGATAAAGAAACTAGAAGCCGAGGCCCAATTGTTAGGAAGTGACGCGGAAAGCGGCTATAAACCATCTGAATCAAAGAAAGAGGCCCGCGTTTATGTGAATGCCCGTCAAAAAGCAAAAGAAACTGGAGAAGAAGATGAATCGGAAGAGTGGGTCGCTAAAATACGCATTCTTGAAGAATATCGGGATAAAATCAAATTCTGGTATGACGGGTTTACGGCGAAGAACTTTTTGATTAATACCTACATAAATCGTCAGAATGCCGAGTTTTCATCTATCGACAACGTCAAAGATAAGACCCCGGTTGAGCGTCCGCTTTCAAATATGAAAAGACCTAATTTTCAGGCAGAATTTAAGCGGGAAAAGGTATAATAAGGCGTTGGGAGATTAAACTTCCAACCTTAACACAAAAGCCAATTATGGCAAATAAAACAGGAGAAACAAAATGGGTTCACTAATGGACAAAATCCTTGAGCGCAAGGCTCAAGAAGAGCGCAGAACGGGCGGGTATGTTAAACAATCTTCTCTCAAGATGAGATGGAAAGATGGACGTAACCGCGTTAGATTGGGCGGTAATTATGTTGAGGTACACACTCACATTATCTCCCCTAGCTCGTTCGGTTCAATCGGCGTTGCGGACGCAAGTTGCTTTAAGGGCAAGGGATCAATTCCTTTTGAAGTGGCATGTGTTGATTGGAACCTTAAAGAAGAGAAATATCACAAAGAGCGCACATGTCCTTTTTGTAAGCTCTCTGAGAGAGCAAGAACGGCACTTAAGCGTCCTGATCTAAGGGAAGATGAGAAGAAGATTTTTGAAAAGATCAATGCAGCCTGCAAGCCTTCCAAGAAACTGAAATGGAATCTTATCGACCGTGACGCGCCTTATTATTACAAGGTTTCAAATGGCAAAGAGGAACAGGTTCCGGGGTTCAAGTTTGCTGATATGTCCTATGGTATGTTTAACGACATTAAGGGGATTATCGAACAGAACGGCATGGATATCACTGATGTGCAGACGGGTATTGATATCGTTGTAATTAAGTCCGATTCTGCTGGTCGCGTTAAGTATTCCGTACAGCCGATGTTGGAAAAGGGTTCCCTTAAAGTTACCCCTTTCACTGAGGAAGAGTTGAGCTGGAAACTTCTTGACTTTGTCGAAATGTATGACAAGCCCTATGACTTCGCCACAATCAAGGGGAAAATGCACGAAGATTTCCGAATCATCATGGAAATGAGCGACGAGGATTTCTTGGAAACAATTTCCACAACATCCGACACAGGCGAAGAGAATGTTCTGGCGGAAGACGAAGATAATCTAAAAAAAAACTAACTAAGCCCGAAATCCCGGCAAAGACTGTGAAAACAGAACCAGTCAAAGAAGTTGACGCGGGGTTTGACCCAAGCTTTTTACAGTGTTGGGGAAAGCACATGGAAAATGACGACGAATGTTCAAATTGCCAGTATGAACAAATGTGCGCGGCGGTTAGTTAAAATTCAATGCGCGGAAAGCAGGAAACGGAAATAACAATTCTTGCGAAGTACGCGCTTTCGTTTCTAAAATTCAAGGAGTAAAGTTATGGCCAAAGAAAAACTGTCTATAGAACAGGAACGCATCGAGCGAATGAAGCGTTTGTGCGAAAAAATTAACAAAGGGAATTATGGAGGAGAAAATCATGACGCGATTACATTTATCGGGAACAATTCCTATGGTATCGCAGAAAGATTCTCTTCCGGTTGTAAGGCTATTGATTACGCATTCGGCGGAGGGGTCCCTAAAGGGAAGATAATAGAACTTTTTGGAGCAGAAAGCGCGGGAAAATCCACTCTTGTTTATCACATTATCGCCAATCATCAAAAGGCATATCCTGACGAAGATATTGCTCTTTTTGACACAGAATTTTCCTTCGACACAGGCTATGCAAGCGCGTTGGGAGTAGACGTTTCAACAATGCTTGTTTCACAGCCAGAATCAGGAATTCAGGCTCTTAATATCGCTAAATCTCTTGTCGAGGAAGAAGATTCTAATGTTAAACTCATTATCATCGACTCTATCGCTGCTTTGACAACAAGATCCGATGACGAGGGAAATATCGGAGATCAAACCATGGCGGAACAGGCCAGAATGATATCTCAGGCTATGCGGGTATTAAATGCACAATGCGGGAGAAAAGGAGTAACCCTTATCGTAACAAACCAAGTGAGAGAAGCTGTCGGAATAATGTACGGTGAAAAGCAGACAACTCCAGCCGGAAAGGCGTTAAAACACTATGCTCATATTAGAGCAAAATTAACTAAGCTAAAACAAATTAAACAAGGAGAAATCTCAATTGGTGTCGAGTCGCGTTTGGATTGCGTTAAAAATAAGGTTGCTCCTCCTTTTAGACGCGCTGAATATACGATAACATTCGGATTGGGAATTGACGCAGTACTTGGGGTGGTTGATCTGGCAATCACACAGGGGGTTATATCTAAGAAAGCGGCTTGGTTTTCATTTGAAGGGGAACAACTGGCAAATGGCAAACCTAATCTTGTTGAAATGTTGAGGAAGGACTTATCTTTATACAACAGGATTGAAAATAAACTAAATGAAGAACTGAATAATGCTAAGATTTTGGACCCAAACACATCAGATCCAGAAAAAGAAGTAGAATCTCAAGTAGAAAGCGTTTAATGAATACAGGCGGGCGTAAAAACCCGCCTTGTTTCCTTATGAGTTACGGCAACCCCATACAAAAGCATATGCAAGAAGATGTTTCGGTGATATTTGGAAAATACCAGAAAGAGAATCCATATAGTGAATTTCCATCTAAAAATAGTAAAAAATCCCCGGACTTCTTGACGTATCTATTCGAGATATGTGAAAATGCGATATTTTTAATTCATGAGGAGTCAGAATGAAAGATGAAATAGACTTAACCGTTGCACGTTCTGTATTGTTGAAACATTTGAATGACGCGGAAAGCAAAGTCCTCAAACAAGAGGATGATTATATCTCATATTCCTTGTTGCTGAAACATTTTAACCATTTGGAATATGTTGTGTTTTTATATCGCGAGGAACCAGAATGAATGATTTGGTATTAATAGATGGCAACAATTTAGCACACCGATTCTTCTGGAGGTTTCAAAGAAATAAAAGGGAAAACGGGTGTTCATTGCATTTTGGAGAACAAGAAACCGCAATAATGTACAGTTTTCTCAGGGAACTCATACTCGTTGAGAAACGCTATCCTAACTCTGATAAAATTATTGTTTGGGACGGCGGTTATATGCGCCGTCAAGCTGAATCTGAAGATGCGGTTAAGCAAGGATTAATAAAAGCGGGGTATAAGGGAACCAGAAAAGGAATGGAAGTGGATGATAAGGAAACCTTTGATTCTCAAATCAGTCACCTTAGAACTGACATTTTTCCGGCTTTGGGGGTTATGCAGGTACAGATACAGGGCTTTGAGGCTGATGATATTATTTATAGCTATACCCTTAAATATCCCGACAGACGTTGTATCTGCGTAACATCAGATAAGGATTATCTTCAAGCCCTGAACGACCATGTCATTGTAGTTGATTTAATGAATGACGAGGTTTGGACAAAAGAAAGATTCGACAATGAATATGGTTTTTCTTGTTCACATTATGTGGATTTTGGCGCATTGATGGGAGACACAAGTGACAATATTCCCGGCGTTCCTAAATGCGGGGAAGTAACCGCTAAAAAGTTTATCAAGGAATACGGAACAGTAGAGAATCTCTTAAAAGGGCTTGCCGTTAAGGAAAATCGATCAAAGGCAGAAGAAAGCGTGTTGAATAACACGGAGCTTTTAAGGCTTAGCTACAGCCTAAAAAAAATGGATGTTATAAATGTGCCGGATATCCTTATAGAAAAGAAAGTAGAGTCGGATGTAAAAAAGATGATGATTGAATGGGGATGTGTAAGTATAATGAAAGACGCGATCAAACTTTGCGGATAATATGTTTTATATCGACCGGTGCTACAACCATAAAGATGCTTGTGTTTTTGAATATTGCAGTAATTATCAAAAATATTGTAAGTGTGGTCTTCTTTTAGTGAGTTATACAGATAATGGTAATAAAATCATACACCACAATTTTAAAACAAACATTTTACTCTGGGAAGAAGAGGAAATAAATGAGTGATTGGAAAGGAAATTCAAACTCCGTGTTTAAAACATTAGGGGCCTCAAATCATTGCGATGAAGAAAGGCAAACAGAGGATTTCTACGCGACTTCCCCGATAGCTATTGACATTCTTTGCGATGTAGAAAACGTTTGATGGCGGCATTTGGGAACCATGCTCTGGAATGGGGCATCTTTCAGAAAGGCTTAATGTTCCTGAAATATCCGCCCAGAACCTTATATGTATCCAGTTCAAGAATACTATGTGCAAAAAACGGAGACTTTGAGGCCGCGAATATCAAAGGTAGCGCGGTTGGATACGGATGGTATGTGTGGGTTAAGGGCGATAATGGGGAAACAAATATCAAATGGGTGAACTGATGAATAAATATAGAATCGTACTAGCCGGACCGGCAGGAACAGGAAGATCTAGTGTCGCTGAGGCATTATCCCTTAAATTAGGGATTCCGTTCCTAAAGGCTAAGGATATTACAAACCCGATATTGAAGAGGGATGGTTATGATTATGCTTCCGGTGTGCAAGTTGAAAAGTTTCTTCAAACAAAATCCCGTCAGATTGAAATTCTGAATAAAACGATGGAACAAGTCAAAACAGAATCATTTATCACAGACAGGGGGTTGATTGACCTAGCCGCTTATGCCATGCTAGGTGTTGATTATTTGGATGCGGAGGATATAGACAGGATACTTTGCATGTGTCAGGCTAATATAAAACGCTATGCCAGAATTTACCTATTCAGGCCGGGGGAGTTAATAGATAACCAAAAAAGGACATTAAACAGGCATTATCAGAATCTTGTTTATTCAGTTGAACTAGGTTTATTAAGCGACTGGAAAGCGCGTTTTTCAATTATAGAAAACTGTGGGATGGATACGGAGTTGAAACTTGATAGTATCATAAACGATATAAATTATTCAAGGGATACATCAGAAAGGGGGTAGATAGTGGAATCCTATCATTTTTATTGTAGACACTTTAAAGAGATTAATGGGAAATCTAGTAATGTCCAAGTGGACATATATATACTCAACGGGTCTAACAGCCCGATTCTTTCACGAAGTTGTTGGAAGTGCGATATGTTTCATAAGTGTTTATATTTGAAATTCCCATGTTCAAGTATTGAAGACACTCCGGATGTGTTTTGCAGATTGTCAGGGTTTATTGAAAACGGGGCCATAATAAGAAAGCATTTCTTGGGATTATCGAACGAAGATCCTGTTAATTAGAGTTCTGATTTTCTTATAGATGAGGAGCCGGTACAATAGTGCATGAAATTTTCCTTTTTCACAGATATCCACCTTACAGACAACACACCTAAATATAGAATTGACAAGTATCCAGAAACCCTTGTTAATAAACTTCGTTCTGTCTATGATTTAAGTTTAGAGAACGGGTGTGAGTGTGTTGCTTTCGGGGGAGATTTTTTCGATAGGAAGACGATCGACGACTATTCTATTATAAAGGCGGCAATCAATATAATCAACGAATCCGGTCTAAGAACCTATGCGTGCATAGGAGAACACGACCTATATGGGCATAACAAGGATACGTTCCCGGAATCAGCACTAGCGTTTCTGTGCGGTTTTGCCCCCGACTTCATCAACCTATGGAATCCGGTTCACCTTGATAACGGTGTTTCTTTCTACTCTAAACACGAATGGGAGAAAATGGACGACCTAGGGACTATAAAGGTAGGCCCATCGAGATATAACGTTCTTCTTTGCCATGAACTGTTATACAACAAAAAGATGCCATTCGGGATAACAAATACGGCAGATTTAGACTTACAGTTTGATTTAGTATGCAGCGGGGATTTGCACTGCGGGTTTAATCCGCACAAAGTTAAAAACACTTGGTATTGCAATCCGGGGAGTTTAGCAAGAAAATCAACATCGGATATAAAGAGAATGCCTAGGTTTTTTATTATTGATGTGCAAAAAGGCTATGATCCGGTCATAATCTCGAAATATCTTCCTTTTAAAGCCGGCAACGAGGTATTCGCGAAGGGTTTGGTTGATATAATAAAAGATTATGACTCTGAATATGATATGACTAATTTCGTCAGCAGTTTTGATGAATTAAAGGTTGAAAGAACTGATATTTATGAGTTGTTTATGAAATACAGAACGACCCATGAAGTAAAAAAAGACGTTATTGAATACATCGAATCGCTAAAAAACAAGCAGAAGTAATCAATAATACCCCGTGAAGACATATTACGATCCTGAAACAACCTATAGTATTATCACAGATAACTCGGAGATTATCTCTGTCCAAAAGCGTCGTTTGTTTAAATACGATCATATTTTTACCCATGATAATGATTTTCTTAAATACGCGATGATGGGGACAGCCTTTCATTCCGGCAAACCTGTTAATCACATGGTGCGCTATGCTGATAACGCTCCCGCCTTGGTTAACCTTTCTGGAGCGATTAAATTTGGAATACTCCAGAACTATTCTGTGTGTTCTGAATTTTTTGATGAAAAGGAGTTCATTGATAAAAACTTCTATTCATTCTATACCCCGGAGGTAGAGCTTATGCCATTATTGGGGTATGTAGTGAAAACGGAAAAGACAAACAATCCTAAATTCTCGTTTTACGAGGGGCAGAACCATTTGAAAGGGGAGCCGTTTATATCCGCAGACCCTAATTTACCGGGAGACAATCTTGGTCAAATGTGTCAAATTTTGTGTAACGGGTCTTCTGTTAAGAATTCAGTTTGCACGTCCGTTTTACAAAATCCTTTCTATGGTAAAATCCTTAGTCTAAGTTCTTCCCCCGGGGGCAATCCGGTGGCTATAATGAGGCCTGAAACGTTCAACAAATATTTCAAGGGCGTTCCGGGGCCGCTTAAAGATGTTGCCCTTTTTTATCCCGTTGTTTTTGAAACCGGAGAAACAGGGATTTTCGGGAAAGAACGGATAAAAGTGTTCCTTGTGTCTGAAAATTCTCAAGCATTATCTCACTGTATCGGTTTTGTTCATCTTTTCTCTAATGGCGGAAAAGATATTATATTCAGTTATGATGACATTCCGTATGAATATGAAGCCGGATATAATGGGATTTTTAAGTGATAAACCACCGCATATGTAAACGGGTTGAGATGTTTTTGGCTTTTTGGGGAGAGACCAGGAGCATAATGTGGACAAAGGACAACATTAAACAGGACCCTAAAAAGCTGCCGGATTGTTATACGGAATGTGAAAATAATATCAAGTGTGAGCACACACTTGTTCTATATAAAAACGTTATCCTACTAATGGGGGAAGAGAAATATGAAATTCATCACAGCCATTAGATTTTGCGACATACATTCCATATCGTTTCATAAGATTGTAGAAAGAATAGATGTTTGCCACACTGAAGAATACCGTACAATAGGTTTTTGTGGGTGTTGTATAAACGGAAAAGCGAATTTTAGACCGTATTTCGGACTTGATGGTCGCTCTAAGAAACAGTTTCCTTGTGTGAGTTGCTCCTTTCAATACGAATGTGAAAAACTTATCATCGAAACTACGTCATCCCCATTGATTCTACTTTCGGAGAAAGAATGTTAGTAGAATTTAGATATTGTTACACAAAAATAGGAACATTTTCTAGGGCGGTGGAAAGTGCCGTCGTCGTTCCATCAACAGAAATTTATCCACAGTTTGATAAAAATTCCATGGCTATCGGTTGCGTAAACGGGAAAATAAAATCCAGACTGTGGTCTGAAACTAACGGCAGACATAAGAAATCTTTCCCATGTGTTTCTTGTTCATTGAAAAGTGAATGTGATAAGGAAAGGGTTGTTTATAAATCAGAAACTCTTTGTCTTGTTCTGTTTGAAGAGATAAAGGTAAAATAAAAGCAATGAAAGAAAACTTTTACCCTGAAAATTATCCCGATCCGATATCCGGCGTTTCCAATATTCTTATTGTAAAACCAAGCAAGGATTATGATGCAACAAAAGACCTTAAGGCATTAGTTCTTGACAAAAGGGAGGTAGTTTTTACTTATCCTAAAGATGGGATAGACCTTTTTCAAGAAACTGTTGCGTCTGAATGTCCTCTTGTTATTCAGGTAGGGAGTCCTTGCACAAAAAAGCTGATTTTCTTTGACGGGGTTCTTTCCTCGGAATTAGAAAGAAAGATATGGGACAATGTAACGGACAAGTATATTAACTATCACCACCATGATGAATATTCACTTCGTGACGCATTGGGAACAAGTAAACAGCTATCCCAGTTATTGATTGCTCAGGGAAGAAAATTCATGAGCGTTACTAATCATGGAAGTATCGGGGGGTGGATTAAACAAAACATTGTTTGTAAAGATAATGGGTTGAGAGCGACATTTGGCATGGAGGCGTATCAAAACAACTATCGCGGGACAGATCCGGAAGAAAAAGTTAAAAACAGGAAAGCTTATCACCTAATTCTCTTGGCAAATAATGAAGAAGGTTTTCATAACATCATAAAGATCCATAATGACGCCCAACTAAACGGTTTTTACTATTCCCCTAGAACATGTGATGATTCTCTAAAGAAATTCGGGAAGGGAGTGACCGCAACATCGTCCTGCCTTGCGGGTTTTATCCCAAGGCTTTTAGCGGAAGGGAAAGAAGAAGAAGCGGTAGAAAGGTATAATTTCTATAAGTCCTGTTTTGATGAATTCTATATAGAGATCCAATTGATAGAGATGGAAGAACAAAAGGAAATGAACAGGAAGTTGATTAAATTCGCGCAAAAGGTCGGGGCACCTATATCTATTGGGATTGATTCTCACTACCTTTATGCAGAGAATGAGGAAACTCACAGCCTTTTGATGTGCATACGTCAAAAGCGTACTGTTCACGATTTGGAGAAAAAGGATGACGATACTTGGCAGTTTACGGTTAAAAACCTTTTCTATCGCGATTATGAGCAACTTTATGATTTATTCAAATACGGGTTTGTGGTTGACGGGAAACCCGTCTCTCCGTTTGAAGATGAAATATTCACAGAAGATGTATTCTATAGGGCATGTCAAAACACAAGAAAGATGGCAATTTGCGGGGATGAAATCAAGATGGATTCTTCCATAAAGTTACCCAAACTATATGAAGATTCAGATAAGATATTCAGCGATATGGCGTGGAAGGGTTTTTATGAAAAAGGTTTTGATAAGGTTCCTGAATGCGAAGTTTACAAAGAACGGATGGAATATGAGTTAGATGTTATATGCTTATCAGGTTGGGCGGATTACTTCCTTATTACAAAAATGATGGTGGATAAGGCGAGGGAACTTAAAGGAGACTGGGGTGTGGGCCTTGGGAGGGGCTCTTCCGGGGGTAGTCTTGTATCTTTTTGCGTAGACATCACTGGGGTTGATCCAATTAAATATGATTTGCTGTTTGAAAGGTTCTTGGACTTTTCAAGAAGCGAGATAAACGTTTGTTCTTTTGAGGTATAATTTTGCATCCTAAAATCGTAAATAATACGTTTTGTCATCATAAGTGTGAATATCTCTTACCATACGGGAAAGAAGAGGATCTAACGGCAAAATGTGCTATAACCGGAAAAAATTTAATGTGGTATGATTTTTGGATAGCTACCGAGTGCAGTTTTATTCTTTTTTTAGAGGATGAGGAGGAAATACGAAGTGTGGAAAATGTGGAAGTAAAAATGTTTATGAAATAATCACAAAAACCAATGACGAAAGCATTCGGGTTTATAAGGGAAAGAAACAATATATTATAGATGATATAGAGAATATTATCAATGGAGAATACATTGAATTCAATGTTTGTTTAGATTGCGGACATATTCAAGGAAAATGGCCCGTTAAGTTTGGGTTGGAAAGTATTGAAGAAAAGAACGAGATAAAAAGGGCTAAGACTTGTTGTGTTTGTAAAAAGAAACTTCCTAAAAAATCCGAAGTTAATTTCTGTAAAACCTGTATAGAGGAGCTGGAACTCCAGACAAAAAACTATCCTATAGACTATCAGAACATTTAAAGGAGGAGATATGATTCACAAAGAAGTTAAATATGCTTTTGCAGATATCGTAATGCTGCCCGCTGTTTTATCCCCTATTAGCAGCCGGGATCAATGCGATGTCCTAGATGCTAGCGGGATGTTACCGCTTATCACATCTCCTATGTATAGCGTTGTGGATGATAAGAACATATCTATGTTCACATCTCAAAAAATATATGGGGCCTATCCAAGGGGTTCTACTATCACAACTCCTATCCAAAATACGTTTGTAGCATATGGGATAAACGAGTTTGAGAATAAATATATATTGAAAGGAAGATTGAAAGAAGTAACCCCGGAAACACCGCATTATGTGATGATAGACATAGCAAACGGGCACATGGAAAGACTAACTCGTTTGATTAAGACAGCTAGGCGGATGAATTATGGAGATAAAGAGTTAATTCTTATGGTGGGGAATATAGCCCATCCTAAGACGTATCAAAACCTCGCAAACTCTGGGGCAAACTATGTGCGTTTGGGCGTTGGCTCTGGGTCGGCGTGTCTTTCCTCGGCAAATTGCTCAGTCCACTATCCCATGGCTAGTTTGCTGGACGAATGTAATACGATTAAGGAGCAAGAGGGGCTTACTGCTAAAATCGTTGCGGACGGAGGTTTTAAGAACTTTGACGAGATCATAAAAGCTCTTGGTTTGGGAGCAGATTTGGTTATGTGCGGGAGTTTATTCAACAAGGCCCTTGAAAGTGCGGGAAAAACACAGGTAAAAGGCAGTAATTGTGTTGTAGACCAGTATTCGGACGAGATAAAACGTTCTTTTAAAAGCGGCCTAGAGCTTACAAAAGAATATTACGGGATGTCGACGAAAAGGGCGCAGAAAGAAATGGGGCATGAATTATTGAAAACATCTGAGGGTATCGCCAAGATAAACCCTGTCTGTTATACTATAGAACAGTGGACAGAGAATTTTAGGCATTACTTTAAGTCCGCCATGTCTTATACGGGGAAAAGGACTTTGGAGGATTTTATCGGAGGGGTTGATTTTCAAGTTATCACCCCTCAAGCTTTTCAAGCTTTCATAAAATAGGAATAATTCCATGAACAGAGAAGAAGCAAGCAAGATGGTTCTTGATATTTTGAACGAACAATTCAGAAGAACGGACTGTAAAGAAGAAACAGGGCTAAGAACAGATTGGATGGCCACGTCCATAGACGAAATGGAATTTATGTTGGATATAGAATATAAAACCGGCATGGAGTTGTTTGACGACATTAAAACGGTTCATGTGGAAACGCCTAAACAAATCATAGATTTAATAATGGAGAAACAACCAAACAATGAAAAAATCAGACAAAACCACTCTAAAAGATAAGATCCTACGAAAGAGCAGAAATATGAAAGTTTCTCAGATACGGGCCGAAGAGATTGATGTTAAAATAATGGTTGTTGACTATTTTATTTCAAATAATCGTGCGGTTGATATTTATGGTGCCGAAATTGATGTCCCAACATCGGATGGGAGAGTTTTGTTAAAGGTTTACGGAAAGAATAAGAATGGGGCCGAAAGATTAACAAGAACAATAATGGATAAACTAGAAGTCCCCTATAGGATAAAGAAATGAAGTGTAAAAACTGTAATGCTGAAATACCGGAAGAAAACGGTTTGAAAATAGAAGATGATTTCCTTTGCAATGAATGTTTTGTTTGTTTAACCGATTCCAAGGAAGAGGACAGGCAAGAGGTTCAGGTAACTAGAGAAATGGCGATGGACGCTGGCGACCCCGGCATGGAAGGAACATGGATAAAATGGTGAAACGATGAAAGAAATAGAAAAACTTAAATATTGGCTTGTACAGGTTTCAAAACTTGCATCTGATACTCCTGAATTTTACAATCCCATGGCGATAGCGGATGCAAAACGGATACGAAATTTTGTTTTGAAACACCGCGAAGAATTTCTACCTGACAGCGAAAAACGTGATTGTTATAACTGCACCCATTTGTTTTCAAATCCTTTTGACGAATACTTTTGTGATATTGGTAGAAAAGGAACAAGGGCTTGTAAGATGTTCAATAAGAGATAAAAATGTTAATAGATATATCTGGTAGTCCCTATTTATTCGCTCAAATTCAGTCCTATAAGAAAATCGATTTAACAATATCGTTTTACGTAAAAGCTGCGGGAGATATTTTTTTCCTAAGATGGACTATGGCACATCCATTTGATTTGGGTATAGAAATCAACTTTGCTATCCCAAAAATCCTCTACGATGATAATGAAAACAGGATAAACGCATTGTTCTCGGGAACATCCCTTTTCCTTCTAGAAGAAAAAGAGTTGAACTCTGAGAAATCTTGATATTCTCTGTCTTCTTATTAGGGAGATTTTTATATGATTACAGACAAAACGATAGACAGAATAGCAGAAACCATTACTGTTGCGGCTGATAACGATGAGAAGGAACTTACACTTAAGCTTAAGAAACTCGCTAGCTTAAAAGATGAATTTACAGATCTAAACGACGACATGCTGGAAGCTATTAAAGAATTGGATGCCAAGAAAGCCGCGATGGAAAAAAGGCTAAAAGAAAGTTTTAAAGAATGGGAAAAAACAAGCAACTTTTCCGCTCTTAGGACACAGCTTTTGAAACAGGCTTTGGAAATGTCAAAGGCCGGGAATAATATCGGTGATGTTGTTGATGGGGTTCAAATAGAAATAAAAAAGAGCAAACAGCCTTCTTATGCTACAGGATTTTCCGTTGCCCTTTCCCTTTTGAACGAGATTACACAAAATAAGTATGCAAATTTGCCGGAACTTTGCAAGAAAGATATCGCCGCGCTGAATACCGGAATTGATATCTTAGACAAGGACTTGGGAGAGTTTGGAGTTGAAATTAGGGATCTTGCAGATAAAAGAGGTTTAAAGATTTCTTCTATAACTTTTAAAGCCGACGTGGCAGGATTCTTCAGGGAAATCGGCGTAAAGATTAAGGAATGGTTTTCAGATTCAATTTCTGCGTTTAAGCGGTTGTTTTCCGAATCAAGGAATACGACAAGCCGGTTAGAAGATTTCAATAAAATATTGGCTCGATATTAACATAACCGGATAATAAATCAAGATATAGAACGCACAGGGATTTGATTTTCCTGTGCGTTTTTGTATAATAGTTTTTGAGGATTTTTATATGCTTTTCACTGTTGCGGGCACACAAAACGTTGGAAAAACTACCTTTCTACAAGACTTTCTCAAAGCATTTCCAGAATTTACCAAACCTGAAGTTGATTACAGAAAAATTATTCTTTCTAAGGGCTTAAAAATTAACCGGGAAGGAAACCTGTATTCTCAAGAATCCTTGTTTAATTTCACACTAAACGACCTGTTTTCTCGTTATTCTGACGTATCTCATACAATATTGGACAGGAGTATTTTAGACGCCTATGTTTACACATATTGGTTGTATAAAAATAAACCGGAAGAATCAGGAATAACAGAATTTACTGTTTTAAAACAACACCAGACGGTCAATAATAACATAGGTAGGTTTGATAGGATATTCTACATCCCCCTAAGCAAGTGTCAGAACGTGGTTGTCGTTGATGATGAATTCAGAGACACAGATTTGGAATATAGGGCACAGATTGGTGATATTTTCAACAACACTATCAAAGAACTTAACCTTAAGAACGTTTTTGAGGTATACGGGAACAGGGAAGAAAGGATTGAATTAGTTAGAAATGCGGGAATTACCTCTATATAAAGAATTATGGGATAAAACATTTTATCACAAAAGGCTTAAAATTTGCTTTGTTTTCAATGAATTAGGAAAATGCGATAATTGCCACTTTGAGATTGCCAAAGGTGACTGTCCAAGGGATATTAAAGAATTCCTTTTATGCCTTTCTAAATCGATAATAGGTAGTTTTATAAAGATTCCCAATAAGTTCACCCTTTCAGATGAAATTGAAATAAATTCTCAACACGCTTTACAAACAGGGTAAAATCTGTTAATTTCTCAAACAGCAAGGAATAAAAAGGAGAAAAACTATGGGCGGAGGAAGTTATAACACAAGCATAAGAACAACGAGGGCATTCGCGAGTGGATATTACACCAAACCGAGTTTTCAGTTGTTCTCAAATAACATGAATAAGGATATGAATCCCAAGGACGTTAAGGTTCGCGAGTCTTGTGATTCGACAGAACATCCAAAGAGCTTGGCAATTATTCTGGCCCTTGATACGACGGGGTCGATGGGCAGTATTCCTAAAACCCTTATCAGGGATGGTTTGCCCGGAATCATGGATGGGATTATCAAAGCAGGGATTCCCGATCCGCAAGTCCTTTTCATGGGAGTTGGAGACCATGAATGCGATAGTGCGCCGCTTCAGGTCGGTCAATTTGAATCGAGCGATGAATTGCTTGACAAATGGTTGACATCCCTTTATCTGGAGGGCGGGGGAGGCGGAAATGCTGGAGAAAGCTATCATCTTGCTTGGTACTTTGCCGCTATGCACACAAAGATCGACTGCTTTGACAAGCGTGGAGAAAAGGGTTTCTTGTTCACAATCGGGGATGAGCCTGTTCTTCGGGATTTGCCGGAGGCGAATCTGAAGGCTATCATGGGGGATGGTGTCTATGCCGACTATGATTCGCTTGATTTGGCAGATCTGGCCCGGTCGAATTACAATGTTTTCCACATCCATGTCAAAGAGGGAAGTAACGGAACCTATCAGGGCGTTATGGACGGGTGGAAGCAATTGATGGGAGATAATCTGTTGATTGTTGATGATCACACAAAAATTCCTCAGTTGATTGCAGAAACTGTTGCTAAGTTTGCAACGGCCTCAAAATTGCCGTAAAGAAAGAATCAAAACATGAGTTTCGCCGTTTTTGATATCGGATTCGGTGATGCGGGGAAGGGACTTGTTACAGACTATCTTTGTGACAAGTTCCCGCCTTCTTTAAATGTGCGTTTTTCCGGGGGGCACCAAGTTAGCCACAGCGTGGTAAAGAACGGCGTTAAACACGTTTTCCGTCATTTCGGATCGGGGACGCTTTCAAAAATTCCTACATACTGGAGTAAATTCTGCACAGTTCATCCAACTATGCTTTTGAATGAACTTGGGGAACTTATTCAGATGGGTCTAAAACCAATGATTTACATAGACCCGGACTCTCCTATCACTACCCCGTTTGAAATCAATCACAATAAGACAACCGCGAGATTTATGAAAGACGGCACTTGTGGGATGGGATTTGGTTCTACAATCGCAAGAGAAGAGTCTTTTTATCATTTATCATTTCTTGATTTGTTCACTGATTCTATTTTCAAAGCAAAAATTAAGGCTATTGAAGAGTGGTACGGTTTTTCTATAGACAAGGAAGAAATGAATGGGTTTTTAGAAGACTGTAAAATCCTTACTAAATTGCCGTCGAATATCGTCTGTAAGCGTCTTGATTTAACAAAACGGGAACCCGTATTTGAGGGCTCTCAGGGCCTTTTGCTCGACCAACACCATGGTTTCTTTCCTAACGTCACCCGCTCGAATACGGGGACTAAGAACCTTTCTGAAATAGGGGTCACTGATTACACTCCCATCCTTGTCACTAGGGCATATCAGTGTCGTCACGGCAATGGTTTTATGACAAACGAGGATAAGACGCATAACATAAGGGTAGACCCGAACGAATCTAATGTCTATAATCAATTTCAGGGAAAGTTCAGGATAGCCCTGTTAGACCTTGATTTGTTGAATTATGCCATTGACAAAGATCCGGTTCTATCTGATAGGAGAAAAGTATCTGGCTTGGCAGTAACATGTCTAGATCATGTTGTAAATGATTATCGGTTTACGTTAAAGGGGAGAATTTATGTCTGTGCGGATAGGGATGAATTCCTTTCAGAGATAACCAATTTTTTAGGAGTTCCTTTGTTTGGATGGTCGGACAGCCCGGAAACAGAGAAATTACATCGTGCGTGAAAAGATAAAGATAGCGAGTTTGACTGAAAATATTTTTTGGTTAAAAGATGTTAAAGACTATTAAGAGTTATTCTCATGGTTTTTTCAGGTGCGATCAAACAAATGACATCATCGTTCTTGCAAAGTGCGGGCCTGAAAAATCTACAGGTCATGTTTATCGCGGCGTTCCGGATTGTTGTAAGCTTTGTTATTTCGGCGTTCATTGTTGTCTTCGCAACAGTCTTCTCGACTCTTTTGGACGAAGATATTTGTGTTTTGAGTTAAATAATTATTTCAAATATCTTGGTCCTGTTAT
>Ga0172381_10001860_pt1 | contig 24122 bp, 41 predicted proteins | sample Leawel6488metaG_FD_119754 | JGI IMG/M metagenome (GOLD analysis project Ga0172381, IMG submission 119754) | Leachate microbial communities from a municipal landfill in Southern Ontario, Canada - Leachate well 64-88 metaG | ecosystem: Engineered > Solid waste > Landfill > Unclassified | place... | reverse complement strand
GCATGTCTGGAGGAGAAAAAAAAGTTGCCACAATGTTGAGGTATTTATGCGACCCAGAATATATGGCAAGATACGAGATTATTTTGATCGACAACATCGAAAAAGAAGTTTACTATAAAAGACATATCCCTATGGTTCGTAAACTATTGGATATATTTCCCAATAAACAAATCATAGCCACAACTCATAGCGGAGATCTTATAAGAGGAATGGAAAAAGAGTATTTGTGTGATCTCGAAGAATACAAACTTGATGAGGCAAAAAGATTGGGAATAGAACTCATTTATCCAGACACTCAATCAAAAAACTTTGTTGATCCAATAACGTTTGTCCCTCCATTTTCTATTATTGATTTTTAAAAAAAACAAATCACCCTCTCTATAATGTGATGAAGGAGATTACATGGAAACCATAGAAGTTGAAACTTATTGGGCAAACATTTATGTCGGACGGCAAACGGGTTATGATGGAAATATACATTCTTTAGATTATGTCAAAGCCATTACACAAAAATATGTAAATGAAGTCAAACTTGGTCTGACATTCACTTCGACAATCTTTATCTATGTGGATGGTGAGGAACCAGGAGTTATTATCGGGCTAATCAACTATCCCCGCTTCCCTTCAACGAAAGAAAAAATACAAAAACAAGCTATAGATTTGGCAGAAATGCTAAAAAAAGAACTACAACAACATAGGGTTTCTATAGTTTTTCCAGATAAAACAATAATGTTAGGAGAAAAATAATGAGATATGTTGAAAAATGTCAAAAATGCGGATCTGAAATGTTTCACGAAATAAGTGGAGAATATAGTTGTAACCTTTGTGGTGTGATAAAACCGTCTCAAGCCGAAAGTGATTTGAACTATTTTGCCAAACTTCCTGCCGATCCATTTTGTGCTCCTCCTCAACCTAAAATACATTTTATTCATTCCGACACAGGAGATTGGACAGGAATGTATATAGACGGAAAACTCGCCATAGAAGGACATAAGGTTACCGCTAAGGATGTTTTGGACGCCCTCGGATATAAATATACACAAGAATGCCACTATGAAGATTATTTTGAAGACAATGGTGGAGGATGTCCAAAAACATTGGAGAAAAATAATGAAAAATGAAATAAAAATAGAATGTGATAAATCAGAAGTCGAAAGAGAATGGAAGAAATCTATTGCCATTCGTCTTATTGAGCTTGAACGAGATTTGACAGCCCTTGGTTGGAACAAAGAAGATATAAAAAGATCTCTGAACAACGAAAAAAGAAAGTTCAAAATCATAAAAGGGGAAATGAAATATGAAAGTTTATGAAACTAAAATAGTTCCTCCAAAACCTCAGACAACTGAAAAGGTTTTAGCCAGAACTAAATGTGATCTTTGTGGAAAAGAAAGTAAAGGATGGAACGCATGGAGTGGATCAACATTTGAAGTGGATGAAACCGAAATAACTATAAATATAAAACAAAAAGAAGGGATGTCTTTTCCAGAAGGTGGAAGCGGAACAGAAATGGAGATAGACATTTGTCCTGATTGTTTCAAAAATAAGTTGGTTCCTTGGCTCATTTCTCAGGGAGCAAATATAGAAGAAAATGAATGGGAATGGTAAAATCTAAATATTTTTCTTTTCTATTATTTTCCAACCAAGCCCTCTTCCTTCTTGTATATCTTCTTTCTTTTTGAAAAATCTCGTCAAGGTGGATCTTGGCAGATTATTTTCTGAACAAAAATCTGTCAAACTTCGTGTGGCTATTGTTTCCCCATAAGGATTTTTCAGGATATATTCATATTTCTCTTGTGCTTTTTTCATTTTTTCTATTGTCTCTGAAGAAAATACTCTGCCAGTAAGCACTTCGCTCATCATTTTTTTATATTCTTCTGTATGTTTTGTGCCAGGTTTGCCCTTGCGCGATAAGCTCATATTTTTTATCTGCTCTGGACTTAGTTTTTTGCCTCTGTGAGCCATGCCAATCTTCATTCTTGCTTCTTCACTAACGACTCTCCCTTTTCCCTTTTCAGATATTATCTTTTTAGTTTCATCAGAATGTTTCATGCCGAGAGCATATTTGTTCCCTTTCATATATTGTCTCATTTCTTCTATCCTCTTTGGACTCAACTTCCTGCCAGTCGTTCTTTTTCTTATTTTTTCTATTTGCTCAGGTGTTCTTTTATATCCGATAGTCCCTTCACCTCCAAGTGTTGAGTTGTATCCTTCTTCGCAGTTCCAAAAAGTATTATACTTCAAAATAAAAAAGTTTTCCATTACATTTTTGGTATGATTTATATCTTCACTCTCATATATTTGTTCAATAATAAAGTTTTCTGGTCCATATTTTCTTATAGCATTATAAAAATATATGTTTGAGCTACTTGAATGTTTATATCCCGACATCGCCATCCATATGTGAGATTTCCACCTTCTTCTTATAGTTTGTATGGTAAACCCTACATATTTTTTATTATTTACTTTGTTTGTTACGAGATATATTTTTGCCGTCATTTCTTATTTTTCTCCCTGATATATTTTTGAACTATTTCTCTTATAACTATTGAAGGCGTTTTATATTCTTCCAAACAACATTTCAAAAAATCTTCAAACAAAGACGGCGGGAACAACATGGTGAACTTTTTCGTTATTTTTTCTTTTTTCATCATTTTTCTCCTATTAGTATGATATACCTATATTATCGGATGTTTCCTTCTTTTATCTTTTTATTTTTGAAAAAATATATTTTGTCTATAATGTATCGACAATCTTATTGGTTTTTGCCCGAAAAAGCCGATAATAAGATAGTAGTGCCGATGACACAGCAAGAAGCAAAAGCTAAGTTTTTGGAAAGATTTTACGATCTTTTTGGACAAGGAGAAAAATAATGGATAAAATGGCTAAAAAAGAAAAGAAAGAGAAATTTATCGTCATAACCGGAGATGATGTATTTTTTTATTGGGAAAAACTCGGTCAGTTTCTGCAAAATCGTCTAATAAAATCAGTTAGAATAGCCACGGGAGAAGTGATTCTGGTTGTTGCCATTGTTACGGATGCCGAAGGCTCTCCTATTATAAACTCTGATATGACATATGAAGATAGTTGTAAGATTATTGAAGAGTGGCATCGCAGAGAGAAAGAAAAAGATGAAACGATATTTTTTGCTCCATCACAAGAGCAGTTTGTTAATCTCATTCATGCTGGAGAGCCTCTTTTGGCAGAATGTATGATAATCACGAAAAGGAAATAAACCATGAGCAGAATCTACCTTATTTGTCCGGTTAGAAATAGGACAAAAGAAGACATAAAGTTTGCTGACAAATATGTTGCCGATCTCGAAGCGAAAGGCCATATCGTTCATTATCCTCCACGAGACGCTGATCAAACTGATGATGGGATTGGAATGAACATATGCGAACAACATAGAGATGCTATGATGGCCTCGAATGAGTGTCATATTATTTGGAACGCAAATAGTTTTGGAAGCCATATGGATTTGGGCATGGCTTATATGCTTCAAAAGACAAATGGCATGAAGATCAAACTTGTAAATAAAGTTGAAAAAACACCAAACAAATCTTACACAAATGTATTGATCGAACTTGACAGACTAGAGCAAGAAAAAGAAGATGAGTATGGAGAGCAAGACGATGAAGAATACGATAGAGAATGGGCTTTGCCAAAAGATTATTTCTTCTGTGTTGCAGAAGTGGCTCCAGTAAAAACCGATATAAAGAAAAAACTCGAAGAATGGAATGACGGAGAAGGATTTGAGGGAGATGCTCCAACAGAACTAAATAAAAGCAAACATGAGTTTTATCTTGTTCCCAAAATGCTTTATCTTGAATATAAAAGAGTTATGTTAGGTTATGATGAATATATGACATATTTTGGCGAAGATGACGTATCTTTGCCAAAAGGGTTTGAACGAGTAATGAAAATAAGCGGAGATAATGATTACGAAGCACAACGACTTATTTATGATGGTGATGTTGAAGAAGGTCGCAAGGCAATGATAGATTTCGGTTTCAAAGAGAAACCAGAGTTGGCAGAAAGATGTAAAAAAGAGTTTGATATGAATGTTTTATACAAGAACATATGAAAAAAATACTACCTGCCATCATATTATCATTAGCAGTATCTTCTTCAAATCTTTTGGCTATACAAAAGCAGACAAAAATGGAAGAAGAAATAAGAAAAGTGTTAGAGCTTGAAAGAAAAGTGAAAAAGAAGATTATGAAAACGCCGACAGAAGCGTTAGATCGATTTGTTGAGATTTCAAAGAAAAATGGAGAATGAAATGGATAAACTGACACGAAGAGGGTTTTTGGGAAAGTTGTTTGCGGGAACAGGATTAGTTGCTATTGGTTGTCTTTCTGGTAAGGATCTATTTGCGGGAGAAAAAACCTCTCTTCCCGCAAAAATAACAGAAAAACCATGGCAGAATGATGATATGGATTTTTATTATGATTGCCTTCATGGCGGTGATGAAGGTATGATGAAAATGGCACAAAAAATAGAGACAGTCATAAGACGAGGTGTTGAGTTCAAAAATATAGCCCGACAATGCCTTATGGTAGATGAGTTACCTTATCCGTATAATGTACCCATATATGAAAAAACAGAACACAAAAAAGTTATTAGCTGGATGGCTAAAAGTATGGACGGAGATTTAGGTGAAATACATAACTTTTACCCCGGAGAATGGAATCAGCATTCGGAAAAAGACGATGTTATTTTGCTTCCTTTTGAAATAGCCACACATATGACAAAAATCTCGGCAAAAGATAAATCGCAAGCAACATTGGACAAAATAAACAAAAGCATTCAACTCTGTGTTGATGCTTTTAGGAATACAGAAGAGAGTTTATTTGTCGATCTTTTGGGAGCAGCATCCAAAGAAGGATTGATAAAAGAAGCCCAACCAACACCTTTGAGATTTTGGAGCAGAGTTTTTAGAAACAAAATAATGACAAAACTAAATAACCTCTATCGGACCATAGAAGCAAAAGATATGCGTGTCGTTAGAGTCATCATGAATCCAAAAACTTTTGAATATATAAAGCCGTATATAGAAAAAGAAGATCTTTTTGATGAAACAAACATACGAGAACAAAAAATGTATGGTCTTTACGGTCATATCTGGACTTCTGATATTCTTTGCTCAAAATATATCAAAGAAGGAGAAATATATGCTACGCCATCAGGCGAATATATTGGAGCATTACCAATAAGACAAGATTTTTGTTCTTTGCCAACAGAAGACGCGAAGACGAGAAGCCATGGTTTTGTGACTTTTGAAGAAATAGGAATGGGTTTAATTTATCCTGAACACGCAGCAAAAATAACTTTGTAGGAGAATAACAATGACGGAAAAGAAACAAAATACTACGTTAGCAGAAGAACATCCTGCTTGGTGGGACATAACTAATGCTATTGAAGGAAAATCCATGCTCAGAAAAATGTTTTTGACAGATGAAATACCGTGCGGATATTTAGCCAGATATGAAATAGAAAAAGGCCAACCCTCTTTTGGGGTATATTCTAAAAACGAAGGAAAGCCACGAAAAACACCAATATGTTTCAAGTTTGAAGAGGGAGATGGGATGGTAGATGGATGTGCTTTGGCAAGAACATTTATTTTAGACATAGAAAATAAAGACCAAAAACTAAACAATGATGAAATAGCAGACTTTTTTATAGATGAAGAAACTAAGTTTGTTATGGCTCTTGTTGATTTTGCTTTGAGCGAAGACGTTTATCGCACAGTCCCAACGTCCCTCGAAGACCAAATAAAAATAGTTCTTTCTGTATTAGAAAAACAAAATCTTATTGTCAGCGGTGTTTTCTGTCATCCCAAAACATTCAAAAAATATGTCAAAGATTTAAAAATAGTTGATACCACTTGCGAAAAATGTAATCCAGATGATATAACAAGAAGGAACAACTATGGACATATCTATGGTGCCGATATATATTGCCATAAAAATGTTCCAAAAAATTGCTTATACATCACGCCGTCAAGGGAGGAAGTTGGGGCTCTATCAGTTAGGCAAAATATAACTCTTTTTTCACCCGCCTACCCCACGACAAACCCGCCAAAAGATATAAAAGAAAAAATAAATGTGGCATATGAAGACATAGGGATAACTTTGACAAACTCAAATGTCGTAAAAAAAATCGTTATAAAAGAAAGAAAAATAAAATGAACAATATTAGACGAATATGTTTCTTCGGACCTCCTGGTTCTGGCAAAACAACTCTTTCGGCAAAACTTTTTGCCGATCTGAAAATAGCTGGTTTCAACATCGCTCTGATGGACGAATATATCCAAAAATATATTAGAAATGGGACAGACATACAATCTTTTGATCAGTTTTATGTTTTTGCCAAACTTCTAAATCAAGAGGATATAGCCCTTAGAAGCGATTTTGATCTTGTTATAACAGATGCCCCTCTTTTGATAAATGTTTTTTATACAAAACTTAGAAATGATGCTTTTTGGGAAGATCAACTCTCTATTGCCAAAAAGTTCGAAGAGGAATATCCTTCTCTGAATATATTTTTGACGGCAGAAAAAGACAAAAACAAATATAACAATAAAGGCAGAATACATCGTTTTGATCAGGCCGTAGAGATGGAAAAAGATATGATAAACTTTATGTCTTTATATTCTGATATAAAAATTTTTGGTCGAGACGACTATAATGAGTTGAAAGAGTTTATTTTAGAAAAAATAACCCCAGAACCAGAAAACCCTAAAAAAGAATGCGAAAAATGTGGAGGAGCAGGATGGGTTTGGGGATATGAACTTGAAAACCCGACAGAAGATGATTACAATAATGACACAAGATACTCGTGTGACAAATGTAGCGATTGGACAAAAGAAACGGAAGGAGAATAAATGATACAACCAACGATTTTGACTCAGGATGAAGAGATAAAAATAAGGGGAGTTACGTTCAACATAAAAGACCTCTTGAAAGAGACATATAAGCTGTCTCAACTCAGTCCAGATTTATCGACACAAAATGGAGCTATACTGGTTGATTGGAAGGGAAATTTTATCTCCTCTGGCATAAACTGTTTCCCTTACGGCGTAGAATACAAACCAGAACGGCTTGAACGACCTCTAAAATATAAATATACCGAACATGCAGAAAGAGCAGCAATTTTCTCTGCGGCAAGAATGGGAAAATCTACTGAGGGATCTATAATGATATGCCAATGGGCTGCTTGCGGAGACTGCTGCCGTGGGATTATCGACTCTGGGGTTACCACACTGATTTCACACAAACAAGCGTTTGATCGTTCGCCAGAAAACTGGCTAAAAGAAATCGAGGTTGCTTTCATTATGATGAAAGAATCCGGAATAAAAACCATTTGGTATGATGGCATAGTTGGAACAGAAACGTGGCCGATACAAGTTAGACATTCAGGAAAAGTTTGGGAACCATGAAATAAAAGGAGAATACAATGAGAAAAGATTTTCAAAATAAAAGAAGGATTTTTCTATAATGTATTGGAATATGTAAGGAGAGTGATAAGTTTCCTTACAATACAGAATAAATGCTAAAATCCTATAAATACCAAATATACCCAAAACCAAAGCAGGAAGAAATCCTGAACAAGCACTTTGGCTGTGTCCGTTTTATCTATAACTGGGCCTTGGCTAAGAAGGTTGAAGCATACCAGAAAGACAAAACAAAACTATCGGCATATCAACTTTGCGATGAAATACCGAAGATGCGAAAGGATTTACCGTGGCTGTCTGAAGTTTTTGCGAACTCTTTACAACAAAGCATAAGAGACTTGGAAACAGCTTTTACGAAGTTTTTCCGTGAAAAGAAAGGTTTCCCAAACTTCAAGTCAAAGCATAAAAGCAAAAGCAGTTATAGAATACCTACTTCGGTAAAAATAAATAAGCACAACTCTACAATAAAACTTCCTAAACTAAAAGAAGTAAAAGCTGTTTTTGAGCGTTTCCCAGAAGGCAAAATAAAATCCGCAACAATAAGTAAAAGCACGACCAATAAGTTTTTCGTTTCTCTTCTTGTAGATGATGGTAAAGCTTCCCCGAAGAAACCCAAAATAAAAGAGACAACGACCATCGGCGTCGATCTTGGCCTAAAATATTTTGCCATAACCTCTTCTGGTGAAAAAATAGAAAACCCTAAACTTCACCAAAAACTTGAAAAAAGGATAAAATGCTTACAACGAAGGTTGTCTGTGAAACGGAACGAAAAGCAACTAACAAAGGGTTCCTGTAAATACAGGAAGCTAAAACGACAGTTGGCTATAAAGAATGAGAAAGTCCGAAATCAGAGGAATGACTTTTTACACAAAGTTTCAACAAGACTTATACGCGAAAACCAAACTATATGCCTTGAAGATTTGAATGTGTCTGGAATGATGAAAAACCACAAGGTCGCCAGAGCCATAAGTGAAGCCAGTTGGAGTGAGTTTATTCGTATGTTGAAGTATAAGGCAGAGTGGTACGGGAAGAACCTATTGTTTATCGGTCGCTTCGACCCAAGTAGTAAAATGTGTAGCGATTGTGGTAGTATAAAGAAAGACCTAAAGCTTTCGGATAGGGAATGGGTCTGCCTAAAATGTGGTGTAGAGCATGATCGGGACATAAACGCGGCCAAAAATATAAAAAACTTCTCTCTCCAAGACCAAAACCTTGTCTATAATGTAAGTGTGGTAAAGAAGAGAAAGTCAAAGAAAAATACACCCGCAGATGGCGGGGGTGAGGTTCCTGAGATGCCAGTATGTAAGTCTGGATCGATGACGGAACAATCTTCAAAAAAGGAGAATAAATCGTGATAGATGAATATGGATTTGATCAGTTTGGAAGACCGTGTAAAGAGTTATATGCCATGCATTTAGCCTTCATAGTCAGAGAAAGATCGATAGATCAATCGACTAAATGTGGATGTGTTATAACAGATCAAGAAGGAGCCATTTTGGGAACCGGATATAATAGTCCTGTTATGGGGGCCATAGATGCCAATATGCCCATAAAAAGGGACGATCCAGACAGATATATTGTTATGATACACGGGGAAGAGAACGCCATCTTTTTGGCGGCTAAAAATGGAGTCTCACTTCGAAACTCTATCTTTTATATTACTGGATTGCCTTGTGTCGATCACTGTCTGAAAGCCATTGTTCAAGTTGGAGCATCGAAAATCGTTTACGGACCCAACACGGCTAGAATGACAGACGAAGTCGCTTTGTCAAAATACCATCTTGTTCTCTCAGGTCAATCCATAGTAGTTCAAAACTTCAAATACACAAAAGGTCTTTATAAACTTATGCCCGAACTCGAAGAACAAATGGAAGGCAGACCCAATATAGAAGCTTCATCTCTCTACAAGAAAGGATTTGTAAAATATGGCCAAAAATAGATCACTCGATCATCGCAGAGATAATCGTTCTGTGGAAGAATTTGCCAAAGACATAGAAGACTCGACGAAAAGGGAAAATGTATGGGCAAAGATTATTCAAGCAGAACTTATTGAAAAAGGATACAAAGTTGAACTAAAAGATAACGGAGTAGATAATACTGGCAAACTAATAAAAAAATCAAATAAAAATATGTCCAAACTTGACAACATTCTTGTCATAAATGGGACAGAAGTTCCAATGGACATAAAAACAAATGACAGAGGTATGGATTATGATAAAATCTCTTGTATGACTATAAAACTGACATCCATGAGAGAGGCAATAGCCGTAGACGGAAGATTGATTGTAGTCGATAGGGATTATTGGATTATTTTCAGAAAAGACGTTTTGAGAAGAATGATTGAAGAAATACAACCTGCCGTATATTATGAGTTTTCTCCGAATGATTTGTGCATAAGGATTTATAACAAATCATTTTCAAACTTTTTATCTTTTGAAAAAAAGGTAGATGGAAAAGCAGAAGTAAGAAGATGGGGAAAAGAAGCATCAATAATAATAAAAGAAAACGAAGATAAGTTGTTTAGGAAGAAGGAGAAAAAATGAGTTTATTTTGTTCAAAAATAGAAGAAAAATAGAAAGGGCAAGAATAAATATGTCTTTCGGCATTTTACGTTATTGTGGAGGAAAATCAAAATCTTCTATTATCAATAAGATAAAAAAGTATTTTCCAGACAAATTTGACTATTTTTTTGAACCATTTTGTGGCTCGGCCAGCATAACTCTCTCGATTCCTCCAAAAAGCGTAAAAGGCCGTTGGATCAACGATCTCGATTCTAACCTGATTTCGGTCTATCTCGCCCTCAGAGATCGTCCTGGGGCTTTTATAGCCTCTTGTAAGGCCATACAGCCCCAACAGGAGGGCGAAGAACTAACTTCATCACGTCCTGGAGGAGCAGAGATATATAATGCTCGTCTAAAAGATAAGTTTGATGAACTTTTGGCCGATCCAAATGCCGATCCTGCTCTAAAATACCTTTTTATAAACAAAACCAACTGGGGAGGTCGAGTGAACTATAATGAGCCGTCTCAGTTATATTTTTCTAATCCTCAAGGATGGGATATCGTAAAAACAAAGCGTCTCGAAAAAATATCCGAACGTCTCCAAGGAGTAAAAATAACTTGTGGCGACTATTCTGTCCTTCTCGAAGAAGAAATAGAAAATGGATTAGTGTATTGCGATCCTCCTTATTGGAAAGACACAGAACTGGATAAAGTCAGGAAACTTTACGCTAATGGATTTACTGAAGAAGACCATATAAAACTGGCAGAAAGATTGAAAAAATGTAAGCATAAAATAGTTTTGAGTTATGACGATGTGCCTCAGATAAGAGAACTTTATAAGAATGATTTTTATATTTATGAAGAAGAATGGACTTATTGCGGAACGAGCAGCTCTGGTCATGCCAACAACTCAAAAATAAAAAAAGTAGGCAAAGAACTTATCATAACAAACTTTGAAAAAGAAATCGAAGGAATGGTGTTTTGACTATAATGTGATGGAGAAAAAATGGAAGAACTATATAAAAATAAAAAGAATGGCTTGCCATATGTGATAGTTGATGAAGTTATAAACTGCACAAATGATCAAGACGGACAAAAGATGTATCTTTATAGACCAGCAAACAAAAATCTTCTTTTTGTCCGCGAAAAAAATGAGTTCCATGAGAAGTTCGAAAAATTCGTGGTCAGAGGTCCAAAAATGTCCGAGGGAGAAGACGTAAAAGACGTTTTACAGAGAATATGCAAAAAAACAGAAGAGGCAAAAGGAGAATAAAATGAGCGGTGATAGTCTTGGCGATAGAATGAAAGAAAACTACGAAAATGTTTTTAGGCAGAACCTAATAAGAAGAATGCCTGTTATTATCCGGGTTGACGGGAGGGCTTTTCACAGCGTAACAAAAAACTGCGACAAGCCATTTGACGGCAAAATAATAGACGCTATGGTTTATGCTGCCAAACAAGTGGCAGAAGATATGCAAGGCTTCAAAATCGGTTATGTTCAATCGGACGAGGCTACGTTCGTACTGACGGACTACGAGACATTTGACACTCAGGGATGGTTTGACTATAACTTGAGCAAAATGATAAGTATTTCTGCTTCTGTTATGACATTCCATTTCAATGAAAGATGGGCATGGCTAAACTCCTTTGATAATAAAAGACCGGGAGTAATAATCAACAAGCCTCTGCCAATAGCCTATTTTGATAGCAGGGCTTTCAACATACCGAGAGAAGAAGTCTCAAATGCCTTGTTGTGGAGAGCAAAAGATTGGGAAAGAAATAGCATCGGAATGTATGCCAGAGCATTTTTCTCCCACAAAGAACTTTTGAATAAATCTTGTGTTGATATGCACGAAATGCTCCACAAAATAGGTAAGAACTGGACTACTGATTTGAGTGATAGAGAAAAGAATGGAACATTTTTGGTCAGGACAGAAGCAGGAGTAGAAGAAAGAACAGATGTTATACCGAAGTTTGAAGAAATAAATAAAATAGTAGATCCGTTGATAAATATGGAAAAACTACCTGAACCAAAAATGACCGAAGGGGTTGACTCCATAACGATGTTTCGGCACTTGGCATCGAGATAATCATAGGAGAATAAAATGAAATACATAAAAGTTTGGCTGGCACTAATGCTCATTTTTGTGTTGGTAACTGCCGCTGGAATGGTTAGTGTTTATTTTGGCTCATTAGCAAAAGATTTTGTAACCGATTGTTTAGGAAAGACATGCGGTTTTATTGCCTATATCGTAGTATTATTGTCAGTTATGGCCGTTCCAATAACAATAGGCGTTGTGAAAATAATGAACTCATAGGAGAAAAAAATGAAAGAAGGAAAGTATTTTTCCAAAAAAAGGAGAACGAAATGTCCTCATACGACCCGATCTATAAAGAATACAAATACAAAGAAGTAAAAGAAAAAATAGATAAACAAATATGTGATGTTATTTATGTAGAAGACCATAGTAAGGTAGATGCTATTTATTATCATTGGTGGGATGGAAATGCTGACGATATAAGAGATGGATGGGCGAATAGACATGATTGGCATTTTGAGTTTTATGTGAAATATAAAGATGATGAAAAATGGACCAAGATGCCAGATGAACCATGGCAACTCTATAAAGGTTTGGGTATTTTCCGTTTGCTTTTTGCTCTCGAAAGTGACAAAGTAAGAAATAAAATAGAACGCCAATATAGAATAAAAGAACTAAAAAGTATTATAAAAAATAGCGAAAAAGAACTCGAAGAACTAACAACAAAATAGGAGAAAAAAAATGAATGAAGTTGTATCAGAAAATTGGCCTCCGCCTGAGATTTCTATCTTTTGTCATTCTTGCCACAAAGATATGAATATGAAAACATATTTTTTCGGCCCAGCAATCTGGATATGCTCAGAGTGTTCAAAAAAAGAAATGGAAAAATATAATGAACAAAAATGAAAAAACATATAAACAATGCTCTATTCGCCTATATATGAAAGATAGAGATTCTTGTCTTCTTGATACAAGGTGGCTACCGTCCGAGTTTGCTAAAATAGGCAAAGTTATAAAAATAAAGAATAATAGTGGCTGGATAAACGGCTGGGTTGTTGAAAACGTAGGATCAATGATTTTGACTCATGAAGATATTTTGGCTATCACAAGAGATTATACTACACAAAGAATAGCATCTGATATAGACGGTGTCGGAGATCTTGAAGAAAAGTAGCACTCATGTCTATAATGTAGCAGAAAGGGACTTACGATGAACGAACCGATAATAAGAAGTTTGTTGGATAATGACATTTATAAGTTTTCAACTACGGCTTTTATTCTGGATTTATACCCGGAAACAAAAGTAAAATATACTTTTACAAATAGGGGCACTCAGAGATTTACTCAAGAGTTTGTAGATGCTCTAAAAAATGAAATAAATGAGAGCTTTCCAAAACTAACCATAACTGACGAAGAACTTGAATGGTTTAGAAAAACCTGTCCATATCTAAAAGTTTGGTTTTTTGATGTTTTGAAAAACTACAGATTTGATCCGAAAGAAGTAGTTGTTGAACTTCTTGAAGATGGAAATCTAAAACTTGAAATAGAAGGTCTATGGTGGAGGACTTCTTTATGGGAAGTCCCACTCATGGCAACAATAAGCGAACTTTATTTCAAGATTATTGACAAAAACTGGAACATGGATGATCAATATAAGATCGCTTATGATAAGGCAAAGAAGCTCCAAAACGCCGGTGTGAGATATGCTGATTTCGGAACACGTAGAAGAAGAAGTTTTGAAACACAAGATTTATTTGTAGAAACCCAAACGTCATTTGGATTGCCAGCAGGAGCACAGATTTTTCGTAAAATACACGAAGACAATAATGATTTTAGTTTTCCTCATTACCAAGGGCAGTTTCCTCAATGCTGGGATATAATAAAAAGTGGTGAAAAGAAAACTTTTGTAGGTACAAGCAACGTCTTTTTGGCTTACAAATACGACACGAAGCCGATAGGAAGCATCCCTCACGAAATCATAATGGGGCTGTCCGTCCTTGAAGGACTTAGAAATGCCAACTATTTTGCCATGGACAAATGGCAAAAATGCTTCAATCAATCGTTGGGGACTATGCTAACAGATACTTATGGAGTTGACGCTTTTTTGAACAACTTCAACACCAGATTTGCTAAATCGTTTGACTCCGTTAGACATGATTCAGGAAACCCTTTTCTTTTTGGCGAAAAAATAATAGCCCACTATGAAAAACTTGGCATAGACCCGACATCAAAAACTATTATTTTTAGTGATAATCTTGATGTTGAAAAGGCGATAAAGATAAATGATTATTTTTTGGGCAGAGTAAAATGCTCATTTGGGATTGGCACAAATTTTACCAACGATTTTTACAATAGTCCAGCGCTAAATATGGTAATAAAATTATCAGAAGCGGATGGGTTTCCTGTTGTAAAAATATCTGATAGCCCAGGAAAAGAATCTGGAGACGCAATGGCAATCCAATATGCAAAATGGGTTATTTCGAAATCTGTCCGAAATCTCTAATATACTCCTGAAATTGCATTTCATTATTTTTCATTCTGCCATATTTGCCGTGAAATTTAATATGACATTTTTTACAAACAGTTGCTCCATTATCAATTTGAATTACTAATTCCGGGTAATCTCTATAATTTTTTAGATGATGAGCATGAAGGTTCATTCCATTTTTACAAACTAAACATTTATAATTGTCTCGTTCTAACACATTTTTTCTCCACTCTCTATATTCTGAGCACATTTTTCTATTTTTAGGATTTTCTCTATAAAACATGTCTATTCTTTCCTTCTCGCATTGTTTACATTTCCGCCCGCTCATAAAACTGTTAAAAGCAGTTTTTTCAATATGCCCAAAATTACATCTATATCTCATCGGCTGTTGACTATTCTTATATTCTGTTTCCAATAACTCACATTTCTTTTCTGAAAAACTTTTTTTTACATATTCAAATGTGAATTTCTCATTACCACTGCATTTCATACATCTATGCCCCATTCTAAACTGCACGAAACTTATTTTGCTTTCATTTCCACACTTGCATTTGTATCTTAATAAACCCTTGTGCGTTTTATACTCTTTTTCTAATAGTTTGCACCTATGATCGTCAAAGAATTTTTTTACATAATCGAACTCATATTTTTTTCTTCCGCTGCACTTCCTGCATCTTTGTCCGTTTTGAAAATGTCCAAAAGATATTTTGTTTATATCTCCACAGATACATCTATATTTCATTAAAGTTAAATTATTTTTATAATTTTCTTCTAATAGTTCACATCCATGCATGGAAAAATAATTTTTTACGTATTCGAAAGACAGATTTAGTTTTTTAGATGTTCTTTCTCCTTTGCATTTCCAACATCTTATTCCTGACGAAAAAGAATTAAAATTTATTTTACTTATATTGCCACAAGAACATACATAAGACATTTTGGTATGGTTGTTCTTATATTCATTCTCTAATAACAAACACCCATTATCTTCAAAAAATTGTTTCACATATTCTAACGTATATTTTTTTGTCCCCGAACAGTTAATACAACATTTATTATGCTGAAAATTAGATAGAGTGGTTTTTGATATATTGCCACATTTGCACTTGTAGCTCATAGAAATTTTGGGGTTAAAATACTCTTTTTCTAAAAGGTCACACCCTCGCTCCAAAAATAATCTTTTTACCGTTTCTATTGTCCATTTTCTATTCATTTTTCTTTTTCTCCATGTAGTTTTCTATTATTTGCCTAAACCTTTCAGAAAAGGTAATCTGCTTTTCCTCTGCTTCCCGCTGTATGGCTTCGTGTTGCTTCTCCGTAAGGTAAAGATTTGTTCTTTTCATTTTGTTTTCCATTTGTGTTCTCCTATAATGTTATACACCAAGATGGTGTAGTATTCCTTCTTTTATTATCGGAAAAAATAAAGAATTTTAGTATGACAAAACAAAAAATAAATAAAATAAAAGAGTTAGAAAAAAACATAAACAAAGAAAAAGATAGGCATGATAAGAAGCTTGCTAAACTGACCAAATCTTTGGACATACTGAAAGATAAATGCGACCATATTTTTTCTAATAAAAAAACAGCCATATTAGTTTTTGATCATTATAAAAGTTGTGGTATATGTTCAAGATTAGTGGAGAATAACGATGAATGATATAGTTTGGGTAGAAAATGAAACAAGAAAACATATTATAGAGGTTCAGAAGAATCTTGGCAAAATAGCAAAAAACGTTATGGACAGACAGGCCCTTCACGACGCTTCAAAGTTAGTCAGCCCAGAAGCAGAAATTTTTGCTAAATATACTGAACGTCTTAGCAATATGGTTTATGCTTCGGACGAATATAAACAATGTTTAGCAGAAATGAACTTACATTTGAACCATTATGAAACCAATCCTCACCATCCAGAACATTACAAAGATGGAATAAAGGGTATGTCTCTTGTGGATATAATAGAAATGTTATGTGATTGGACTGCTGCTACAAAAAGATATAAAAATGGCGATATATTGAAATCTATAGAAATAAACCAAGAAAGATTTGGCTATACAGATGAACTAAAACAGATACTTATAAACACGTTGAAAGAAATACAATGAAGAATAACTCTCATAAAACTAAAAGAATAGCAATAAAAATGGCAGATGTGGATGAAAAAATTGTTCCTATTGTGAACTGGATAAATTCTTTTTCAGACGCACTAACATTATTTTGTTGTCAAGGAGACGCCAAAATACCGAATCCAATACGCAATCCATATGTTCTTTTTACATGTGATAATAACGAAGATCTTGTTGGCATTTTGAAAGTTATAAATCTATACAATACACATAACTTTGATATAATAGAAAGACACACGAAAGTAGAAATAGAGTATTATAACATTTTTGAGCCGCTGAGATATATTATAGATTTTAACAATCAAAAACATCTCTTATCTTTTATAGATTTCTTGAAAAAGGAAAAAATATGGCCGAAACCAAAAACGAAGAAATAGATTACTCAAAACTGAGACAAGAGTTTAAAACTACAGAAGAAGCAGTAGATTTTGCCGTGAAATACTAAGAAACGAAGCAAATAAATATGTTGGATTTTTTCTTTTGAGATACTTAGAATGGAAAGCTGAACAGAAACAACTATAATGTAGTAGACAACAAAGGAGACAAAAATGAATATAAAGAAACTTTCTGAGGACATGATCGATTGGGTGAAACAATACTGCTTGGATAATGGGATAAAAAATCTGGTTGTGGGAGTTTCTGGTGGAGTCGATAGTAGCGTGGTAGCGGCCTTGTGTGTAAAAACAGGACTACCGACACATTTAGTATCAATACCAATGGACCTCACAAGAGACAAAAATGCCTATGACAGAGCCAAAGAGTTGTGCAAAGTTCTTGGCATCCCGATGAAAGTAGTAGAAATAGGAAAGATTATTGGTGTCTATAAGAGTGTCGGGATCGGCATCGGAGGTAAACTTTCGGAAGGAAACCTACGTTCCAGAGTCAGAATGAATGTGCTTTATGACTTCGCAACGGCCTGTAACGGCATCGTAATGGGGACGGGGAACAAAGATGAGGACGAAATTGGCTACATGACCAAATTCGGTGATTCGGCAGTAGATTTGTGTCCCATGTCCGATCTCCATAAATCAGTAGTTTGGGAACTTGGAAAGTTTCTTGGTGTTCCAGAAAGTATCATAAATGCTAAGCCAACAGCCGGTCTTTGGGACGGGCAGACAGATGAAGACGAACTTGGAATGACCTACGCCGAAGTAGAATGGGCAATAGAACAGGACGAGTTGGTAGAAAACAAAGCCGCTTTTGACGAAGATGGAAACTGGATAATGGTACAAAGATGGATGTTGGAAGAAGATCATACACCAAGACAAAAAGAAGTTTTGTCAAAAGTAAGAGACATGAGAAGAAAAAATGCTCACAAACTACACTATCCTCCTGTTTTCAAAGTGGAGATGAACAAATATGAATAAAATAAATAAACTAACAAAAGTGGAATGGTGGAATGAAGAGAAAGAATGGAGAGCCATTGGAAATAACCGCAAAAAAATAAAAAGTGGCTGGAGCAAAACCCATTTTTGTCTTTCGGGAAAATCCCACAAAACTGTATGCGGTCTAAAAATACCTAAACATCCCAATAGACATTTTGAAGGAGTTTATAATGGTGTTTTTATTGGGCTGGAATCAGTAGATTGTGAGAACTGCCTCGGATTATCAAGGAGAAAATAATGAATGACACAATACATTCGGCAGAAGAGTTCCACAACTTTCCTTTTGAAAAAGTATCAAAAGATACTAAAATGTCTATGTGGACTTGGGGAACCGGAGGACATGGGCTTCCAGAAGGGACAAATGTTTTGACAATAATAAAACCTGAAGAAAAACAGAGCATTCCTCATGGTTGCGACAGCGATATTTGGGTGTTGCCTGAAGTTTTCAATATAATCATAAAAAACACTTTTCGACACGGAAAAGAAGAAGCCACAAACGAAGTTAGAAATCATGTTTATGGTTTGGCAAACGTTTTAGGGTTCAAAATAGAATAAATAAGGAGAACAATGTGTTAGACCCAAAGAATTTTTCAGAAGAGATAAAGTCAGAAAAGACAACGTTAGTAGAGTTTGGAGCAGCTTGGTGTATGCCATGTAAGATGATGAAGCCAGTTTTGGCTGACTTGGCTAAAGATTATAGAATAGTAGAAATAGATTGTGATGAGTTTCCTGTAGAAACTTCAAACTACAATATATCTTCTGTTCCAACTTTGTTATTTTTCAAAAATGGACAAATGGTAAAGAAAATGGTAGGTTCTCAAAATAAAGCTATTATAGTTGAAACATTTAGAAATTTGGAGACATAAAATGGGACAAGATATAAAAACAAAAGTTTCAGATAAACTGAAATCTTTATCTGATAGCGAGTTTATGAAACAGTTTTTGCCGTATGCCACTATTGGATGGGATAGTTTTTCAAAAGTGTTTGCCGTAAACTATGGGCAAATACTTGGATACTCTAAAAATAATGAAAATGACGCTATAAAAGATGCAAGAGAAAAAATAACAAGAGCATTTGTAGATAGTGATAGATCTTTATTTTCATTTTTATATTGGATTGACCTATACAAAACACAAGAGTGTTTTACCCAAGAGACAAAAACATATTACACTGAACCTGGATGTGGAAACGATGTTATTTTAGATCATATCGGTCTTTACAAAAAACAAAAAAATAGGACATGGAAACGATTATTTTGTTTTCCAAAAACAGAAAAAGAGAAGTTCGAAAAAGAAGTAATAAAGCGTATTTTTGATATAGAATTGGAGTAGACAATGAGAATAAAAGAAGGAACAGCCCTAGATTTTGATGATGTATTGTTGGTCCCGCAAAGATCATCTTTGGACTCCAGATCAGAAGTGGTTTTGGAAAGAACATTCAAGTTTCGACATTCTCCGAGAGTTATGGAAGATGTCATCCCTATTATTGCGGCAAATATGGATACGTGTGGAAGTATAGCCGTCGCCAAAGCATTAGCAAAACACAAAATGCTTACGGCTCTTCATAAGTTTTATACTGAAGATCAACTTGTCGATTTCTTTGTTGAAAATCAAAATATATGGAAAAATGTTTTTTACACTATAGGCACATCTACCAAAGATTTAGAAAAACTGATGAATGTTTGTCTAAAAGTGGCTTCAAAAATTTGGAATATAAACGGAAAAGATGAAGATGAACGATTGGAAATAAGAAAAAGATTTCCAGAAATGATATGCCTTGACGTTGCGAATGCTTATTGTGAAAGTTTTGTCGCTCACCTGAAAATAATAAGAAAACTATTTCCAGACACAATAATTTTAGCTGGCAATGTGGTAACGGGCAACATGACAGAAGAACTTATACTTAGTGGAGCCGACATTGTAAAGATCGGCCTGGGTAGCGGAAGCTGCTGCCTGACAAGGATTAAGGCAGGAGTAGGAGTCCCGCAAGTGGCCGCTATAAACGAATGTTCTTATCAGGCGCACGGACTTAGTTCTCGGATATGCTCTGATGGAGGGGTTAAAAATGTAGCAGACATTTGTAAAGCGATTGCTATTGGTGGAGATTTTGTAATGATCGGTGGATTTTTTGGAGGAGTAGATGAATGCGATGGAGAATGGATATACGATGAAGAAGGAAATAAAAAAGCCATCAAATTCCATGGAATGTCATCCAAAGAAGCCCAAGAAAAGTGGAATGGTGGAATGGGAAATTATAGAGCATCGGAAGGCAAAGAAGTAGTCATCCCATATAAAGGTCCAATAGATAATGTAGTTCAAGAAATTTTAGGTGGCCTTCGATCAGCGTGTACATACTCAGGAGCATCAAGACTGAAAGATTTGCCTAAGTGTGCCGAGTTTGTCAAAGTGAATAGAACACATAACAAAGTATTTGGAGAATAAAATGGAACTTTTAGATATGCTTCCAAAACTAAAAAAAAGAGATATAAATGATGAGGTTCCGCTTTGGTTTTTGATAATGATTGAACAAAAATGTGAAGACAAGAAGTTTGTCAAAATGATAAAGTGTATTTTCAAAAAATCGTTCAAAAGATACAAAGATATAACCAAACATTTCAGGCAAAAACCTAGTTTTGACGCAAAAGAAAAAGAGTTTAGAGCTTTGAAAAAATCATAATAGGTTCAGTATGGAAAGTCTTTTCACTTCGATTATACTCGTTGTTCACCATCTTTATTTTTAGCTCTTCTTTCAAAATATAGCCATTTGCCAAACAATATGTTTTCAAATCATCGGCTATGTTATATTTTCCGTTTTTTATATTTATGGCAAAAAATCCATCCTTCTTCAAAATCCTTTTGCTTTCAAGAGTGATTTTGAACAAGAATCCATCTAGCCATTCCTTATATGTTTTATATTTGACAGAACTTTGATTTTTGTTTGAACTATAAACTTCTGTGTCAAAATATGGAGGGGATGTGAAAATGAGATCGAAAAACTCATCTTTATAGTCAGAAATAACGTCTTCAGCACATCCAACAGCGAATGAAAAGCCAAAACTCTTCTTGTTTTTGAAGTATGACGCACAGGACACGTTACCTTGGGCCACAAATGGCTCAGGATCGATTCCGTAGTAGTGTATGCCTTTCGACGCTCCAATGCAGCCCAAGAGCCTCCCAGAGAATCCTGAGCAGAAATCGAGAGTCTTGCCATTCAAAGGGCAATAGTTCTCATACATATATTTTGCTATGGTTGGCCGAAAGTTGGAAACTCCGCGAACTCCATTTCTCGTCTTCAAAATCCTTCTTATGCCTTCTGGGTTTGGTTTTTTGCCAAGATCAAGCCATCTCTTTATACAATCACGAAACTTTACATCATCTGAGTACGCCTCCATCGGAGACATAAGTTTGCCTTGGCCATACTTGGCATCGTCCATGTGAGGATGAAAAGAGTTTGCCAAATCCATAGCAGCGTAGTTTATAGAAAGTTCGTTATTGGCATCTTTTACAACTTTTGTTTTACACAGGCGTTCTATACGATTGTCTTTTCCAACATCAGACAGAGAAGTGTGAGGAAACCCCGTTTTTCGGTAGTATTCGAAGATAATGTCAATAATAACAGGTCTAAGTTTTTCATCATTTTGATAAAGTTTCAAAATATCTTTGAAATCTATATTTTTGTCCCAAAAAGACAAAGATGATGTACGAAGAAGTTCACTTTTCGATAATCCAAAAAATGATGCTTTTGCTTTTATTACTTCGTGTTCATTTTCGTCTAAACGCAGAATGATGTTTTCTTTTTTGTTCGGTTTGTTCATCTTTATTTCTCCCATGTTATCTTGTTTTTGAACTTTCTTTTGAACTTGTTATATTCTTCTTTTCCAATAATGATTATTTTTACATTATTTTTCTCTTGAACTTCTTTTATCATTTTCCTGTTTTTTATACAAGTGGCACATGGACAAATCCAGTTATTTGATGCTTTAGCATGCCCTTTTATTTCAAGGTATAGATTTTTATCCGGCAAAAATAAATCAGGGCAATAACTATATTTTACTCCATCTATTTCAAAATAAAATCTCTTTTTCTCGTATTCGTATGTTCTTTGAAAAAGTTGATAAATACGACATATATTTGCTTCCCATGTGCTCCGAACATAATGGCCGATGTCTTCTCTTATGCCACCTTTGCCTCGCCCTGCCCCTTTAGGACAAGGTTTGCCATACATGGGATTATTTTCACCAGCAAAACTTTTTCTATTGGTATATCCAATCCGTTTATTCTCTTGGATTTCTGGGCCATCATATTTTCCATCCTTCCAAGCCTGAGAAACCCCTTCTGATACGTGAAGATTATGTTCTGGAGTTTTTATTGCTTCTGACATAGTCTTAGATATACGTTTTCTTCTATTTTCTTCTCTTTCTGTTTCAGAAAAATGTTTTTTTATGACAGATCTGTTTATGCAATTGAAAGACATGCCACAAAAAATGTTGTTTGCTTCAAAAAGCTTTTCGTGTAGTTTCTGTCTTGGGTTGTTTTTATAAATAAGAAAGCACTCGTCTTCATTTTGTTTCAAGAAAAATAAATGTTCTTTTCCCTTATCTTTTTTTATATGGTTTACGACTTTCCACACTTCATCATACTTTTTATCGCAAACTGGACATTTGTTAAAAACTTGAAAATCCTGATGTTTATTTGGTTCTAGCATTTTGTATATACTTTTGTCCTGATGTTATATTGCCATAACGTCTTCCTTATCTGCATTACATTATAGCATGGTTTAAGAGTATATACAATAAAAATATAAAAAATTTTCAAACTTTTATAGAGACTAACACTATATTTTTTCCTTTTGTATATACTTTCGTATGTGGTCTAAGAATCCATGGTATATACAAACAAAAAGAAAGGCAGAGTTTTTAGGCTCTGCCCTTCTTCATAAACTACTTGTTTTCAAGCACTTAGGAGGCTGAGGTCACCTCGATAAGTGAAAGTGCGTAGTCGTTCAAAACCACTATCCCGACCTCTTCGTATATTACCCAGCCAAGCCTTAATTTCTTAGGCTCATCTGCTGGTAAAACCGTAATATCTTGTCTAATCGGAAAAGCACCGACCGTGTCAGGTGAAGCAACAACCAATACGAGGTTGGCATTCATTCTGCTGGAAACGTGAATATCGGCTGTCCACAGGTGGCCATAAAGACCAGTTGTGATGATTTCACGCTGAGTTGCCTCATCATAGAAATCCTTGCCCAATATACGAATGCTTGCGAACTGATTGGCATGAAGAACTACCTTGGTAGCAACCAAGTCATGCTGTTCAATAAGTCTGTAAGCGGTATTCAATGAGTTTACACTCAAAGTTCCAACGTTTACAACGACCTGATCGCCTCTGTTTGTGGCAGCGGAAATAAGAGCGTTGAAAATGTTTGTATCCTCTTCCTTTTGGATGGCTTCCTTGGCCTTGATCTGGGCTCTGTCTACGATGTAGAATCTACGAGCCTTGATTTCGGACAGACGAACGCTGGGGTGAGCAGCTATTTCGAATGTAGGAACCAACACTTCTTCACCCTCTTGAAATTGATCCGGAACTGCACCACGACGGGAAACAACGTGGGCAACTGCGGCCACGTCACGTTCGTAGCGAGGAAGAGCACCTTGGGGTAGCTCGTCAACCATGATCAACTTACGACCAACAGCCTGATACTCCAAACTTCTGCGAATGGGTTCAACCATTGCTTCGGCAAGAGCAACACGACCTTCGTCGGTGTTTAGGGCTGCTTCGATTACAGCCAACTTTTCCTGATCTGTGATACTATTTTTTGTTATAGCCATTTCTTTTTCTCCTGTTTTTCTATTTGTAGGTATTCGCTCTGCAAATCCTAAAATGATAGACTAACCTTTTATTTTCCTAATTACAGCTCCATCTTGAAGGTAAGATACGAACCAAGGCTCAAAGAACCATCGGCTGTGTCTGTGCCTGGAACACCACTTGGATAATCATCAGCCGGTGCTGTTGAGGTAGCAACGATCTGAGCATTACCGGCGTCTACGCTTGTCAAGACACCAAGAGTGCTTACATACAAAGGAACACCAGCAGCAAAAGCTCCGGCTCCAACGAACTTATCTGTGG
>Ga0172381_10001859_pt1 | contig 24135 bp, 20 predicted proteins | sample Leawel6488metaG_FD_119754 | JGI IMG/M metagenome (GOLD analysis project Ga0172381, IMG submission 119754) | Leachate microbial communities from a municipal landfill in Southern Ontario, Canada - Leachate well 64-88 metaG | ecosystem: Engineered > Solid waste > Landfill > Unclassified | place... | reverse complement strand
GCTGGCTTCTCCGGAAGTCATTCGCAACTGGTCGTATGGCGAGGTCACGAACCCCGAGACCATCAACTACCGCACCCAGAAGCGCGAGAAGGGCGGCCTCTTTGCCGAGGAGATCTTCGGCCCGTCGAAGGACTGGGAGTGCTACTGCGGCAAATACAAGAAGGTGCGCTATAAGGGCATTATCTGCGACAAGTGCGGCGTGGAAGTCACCTACTCCCTCGTCCGTCGCGAGCGCATGGGCCACATCGAGCTGGCCGCGCCCGTCTCCCACATCTGGTTCCTGCGCGGCGTGCCGTCGAAGATCGGCCTCGTCCTGGATCTCACCGTGCAGTCGCTCGAGAAGGTCATCTATTTCGCGAACTTCATCGTCACCGAGGTTCGTGAGGATGCCAAGAAGGAGACCGAGGAGATGGTCCGCGCCGAGTATAAGGGCAAGAAGAAGCAGTACGAGTCCGAGTACGCCCGCCAGCTGGAGACTGTCCAGAAGAACGGCAGCCTGTCGGCTGCGGACAAGGAGGCGAAGTCCGGCGAGGCCTTCGACGCGAAATCACAACGCCTCAAGGACCTGGACGAGGAGTTTACCGCCACGATCAAGGAGATCAAGGAGATCAAGCCTCTTAAGATCATCTCCGAGCAGACCTACCAGGAGTGGTCGCTGAAGTGGGGCCATCTCTTCGAGGCGGGCATCGGCGCCGAGGCCATCAGGGACCTGCTCTCGCGCGTGGACGTGGATGCCGAGACGGCCAAGCTCTCGATCGAGCTGGGGAACGAGCCGCAGGGCCAGCGCTACGACAAGCTGGTGCGGCGCATGAAGCTCTTCCACAGTTTCAAGACCAACGGCCTCATGCCCGACTGGATGGTCATGACCGTCGTGCCCGTCATCCCGCCGGATCTTCGCCCGATGGTGCCGCTCGACGGCGGGCGTTTCGCGGCCTCCGACCTCAACGACCTCTACCGCCGCGTCATCAACCGCAACAACCGCCTGAACAAGCTCGCCGACCTGAACGCGCCGGAGGTCATCACCCGCAACGAGAAGCGCATGCTCCAGGAGGCGGTGGACGCTCTCATCGACAACAGCGCCCGCCAGTCCAAGACCGTGGTCGCCACGACCGGCAAGAAGCGCCAGCTCAAGTCCCTCGCCGACATGCTGAAGGGCAAGCAGGGCCGCTTCCGCCAGAACCTCCTCGGCAAGCGCGTCGACTACTCCGGACGCTCGGTCATCGTCGTCGGCCCCTACCTCAAGCTCAACCAGTGCGGCATCCCGAAGATGATGGCACTCGAGCTCTTCAAGCCGTTCGTCATCTCCAAACTCATCTCCCGCGGCTACGTCCACAACATCCGTTCGGCCAACCGCTTCATTGAGGCGAGCCACCCGGAAGTTTGGGACATCCTCGAGGAGGTCACCCGTGATTCGCTGGTGCTCCTCAACCGCGCCCCGACCCTCCACCGCCTCGGCATCCAGGCCTTCCAGCCGGTGCTCATCGAGGGCAAGGCCATCAACATCCATCCGATGGCTTGCACCGCCTTCAACGCCGACTTCGACGGCGACCAGATGGCCGTGCACGTTCCGCTCACCGAGGAGGCGTGCGCCGAGGCCCGAGACCTGCTGCTTTCTACCCAGAATCTCCTCAAGCCCGCGACTGGCCAGCCGATCATGCGTCCCGACAAGGACGTGGTCTGGGGCATTTTTTACCTCACGACCACGGCCATCCAGCCCGAAGGCGCGCGCATGAAGTGCTTCGCCGACGAACAGGAGGCCATCGCGGCCTATCGCCTGCAGAAGGTCGGCCTTCGCGAACCGATGCGCGTCCGCATCGCCAAGGTCGGCGGCCCGATGGAGACGACGGTCGGCCGCATCCTCTTCAACCGCACCCTGCCGGACGAATGGGTGTACCTCAATGAGTCCTATGACGCCAAGCGGATCACGGACATGGTGCGTCGGTGTCTCGACGAGTTCGGCCGTGACCGCACGGTGAAGTTCCTCGATGACCTCAAGGACCTCGGCTTTCACTACATCACCGTTTCCGGTTACTCGTGGGGCATGGCCGAGCTGCCGTCCATCGAGGAAAAGCATGAGCTGTTGGTGAAGGGCGACAGAGAGGTCGAGGAGATTGAGAAGCAGTACGCCGATGGCCTGCTCACCGACGGCGAGCGTCATCAGCAGATCGTGAAGACCTGGACCCGCGTCAAGGACGAGGTGACGAAGATCGCCAAGAAGAAGCTCTCCCGTGAGGGCGCAGTCGGCTCGATGATCGAGTCCGGCGCGCGCGGTGCCTGGTCGCAGATGACCCAGATCATCGGCATGAAGGGTCCGGTGGCTAACCCGTCCGGCGACATCATCGAACTGCCGATCAAGGCGAACTTCAAGGACGGCCTCGACGTGCTGGAATACTTCATCTCCACTCACGGCGCGCGCAAGGGCCTTTCCGATACCGCGCTCCGCACCGCTAACGCCGGCTACCTCACCCGCCGCCTCGTGGACGTCTCCCAGGACATCGTCATTCGCGCCGAGGACTGCGTCGTGGCCACGGGCAAGCCGACCGTCGGCATCGAGATGACCGCCGAGGAATCCGAGGCCATGAACGAGAGGCTGCATAACCGCATCCAGGGCCGCTGGCTCCTCGAGAATCTCGTGGACGAGAAGACCGGCAAGGTCGTCGCCAAGGGGGGGACGCTCATCACCGACGAGGTCGGCAAGAGCATCGCCGACGCCGACCTCCGCCGCGCCCGCGTCCGCTCGGTCCTCGAGTGCCGGATGGCGCGCGGCATCTGCGCCAAGTGCTATGGCTACGACCTCGCCTACAACCGGCCGGTCGAGCAGGGCGTGGCGGTCGGCATCATCGCCGCCCAGTCCATCGGCGAGCCTGGCACCCAGCTCACCATGCGCACCTTCCACACCGGCGGCGTCGCCGGCTCGGACATCACCCAGGGTCTCCCGCGCGTCGAGGAGCTGTTCGAGGCCCGTCCGCCGAAGCGCAAGGCCTACCTCTCGGAGTCTGACGGCAAGGTGACGGTCGAGGAGATCGAGCGCCGCACCATCGAGGGACCGGACGGCAAGAAGATGTTGGCCCCGTTCGTCGGCCACAAGATCGTCCGCGTCGCCTATGCGGAGATGGACGGCGAGACTTACAAGGCCGGCGTGGCCGACGAGATCAAGGTCAAGGACGGCGATGAGGTGATCGAGGGCCAAATCATCGTCCTCAAGGGTGACCGGGCCGCCGTCGTCGCCAAGGCAGGCGGCAAGGCCAAGGTCAGCAAGCGCGCTGTGCGCATCCTGCGCGAGACCAAGAAGGAGCGGGAGTATATCGTCCCGCCGGGATTCGTCCTCCTCGTCAAGACCGGCGACATGGTCCGTTCCGGCGAGCAGCTCACTGACGGGCACGTCGATCTCCAGCAGCTCTTCCGCCTCAAGGGCAAGGACGGCAAGGATGCAGTCCAGCGCTACATCCTCAAGGAGGTCATGCAGATCTACTATTCGCAGGGCCAGAAGCTCAACAACAAGCACATCGAGATCATCATCCGCCAGATGTTCAGCCGTGGCCTCGTGAAGGACGCCGGCGACACGGAACTCCTGCCGGGCGAGATTGTCGAGAAAGCCCAGCTCATCGAGGAGAACGACAAGGCGGAAGCCGCTGGCCTGCGCCCCGCGACGTTCGAGGAACTGTTCCTCGGCATCACCAAGGTGTCGCTCTCCACGCAGTCCTTCCTCTCTGCCGCCTCCTTCCAGGAGACTGCGCGCGTCCTCATCAACGCCGCCATCACCGGCAAGGTAGACAACCTCTCCGGCCTCAAGGAGAACGTCATCATCGGCCGCCTCATCCCCGCTGGCACCGGCATTTTGCCACCGACCGTGGTGCCGACGCCGGCGTTCGTCCCTGTCGACGAGGAGTTGCCTGTAGTGTAGAAAAAGGCCGAGACAAGCGAAAATCTGCCCCAACCTAGGGCAGATTTTCGTAATCAGACGCAAGCCGTAGCGCGGCGATTGTGGGCATTGATTCCGTCATTCCGGCCTTGAGCCGGAATCCATTCTTTCCGGCCCGCCCTCCCGAACCGCTGTCTTCAACTCCTCGATGTTGCGTCGGTCGGCCTCGGCGAGGGCCGCAAGCCTCTGTCGACGCTCCTCCTCGATGACGGCGAACTCCACCGTGGCCGCGTCGAGCTCGGCGAGGAGACCGGTCACGGCGACGTCGGGCATCTCGTAGAGGGCCGGCAGTAACGCGGCGCGCATCTCCGACTCCACCGGCAGGGTGTGGAGCGCATACCAGGCGCGGGCGCGCGGTTCGTCATGCAGGATGACCTCGTAGGCGCGGGCACGGAAGGCGTCGGCGGTCCCGGCGAGGAAGAGCGGCTCCTTCGGGCTGACGAGTCGGAAGGAGATGCTGATTTCGCCGGGAGCAAAACCTTCGTCGCGCACCGTTGCGCCTTCGTCGTTCAGCCGTTCGATGACCGCCACGATGCCGTCAATTACGTCGGGAGCGGCCGCATGACAGACGAGACGCTCATCACGAAGCGCCACCAGCGCATGGCCGCCGCCGCGTCCATCAGTGATGCAGAGGGTGAAGTCGGTCATATCAGTGTCGCGTCCTGTCTGGCCGTTTTCCGTGTGCCGTGACCGTGATCTCAACCTCCGGAATCTCAATGAAGTCGGCCAGCGCTTTGTCTTCCGGCGCCGCTTCCCAGCCGGCCGCCCTGATCAAGACCGTCGGGTCGTCGAACCCCCACATGAGCAGTTCGGCGTATTCGCCGGGCGGTAGGCTGACGAGATCGTCTTCGCCACCAACCCGCAAGCCGAAATTGTCAAAGACGGCGCGTAACTTCCTGCGGCTATGAGCCCCATTCACGTGATTATCGTCGAAATATTTCTCTCTTTCCAATCGCTCCAGGAGATTCGCCAGGCGTTGTCCAGCGGCTTCCGTTCGGCCGGAGCTTAAATCGTCGAGTGTTTCTTCCATGAGGCGATAATCATAAACCGTCAGCAGTCTGCCCCAAGTTTCGCCGTCATAATTACTGACAATCTCCATCACCGCCCGCCGTCCGGCCTTCTGCATTTCAGCGTCGACCGGTTCGTGCCGCGCGGCCCAGCGGGCGAGAAGCCGTGAGCGCAGTTCCGTCGCCTCCGTCCGGTCCAGCCGCATCGTTTCGATCAGGCCGTCCAACTCATGTTCGACGCTGGCATCCTGTATCTCCTCGATTACCGTTTGTCGAGCCTGCCGCGCCTCGTCACGGTTGAAATGATCATCGGTCAGGCGGATGGCATCCTCGATCATTCGGATGTCTTCCGGCGACAGGACGGAGGTTGGTTCCTCCGCATTAAGGTAGGCGTCGACTGTCTCCGCCCAGTACTCCGTGGCCTTATTCTGGGTTTCGATTGCCGCGTCCGGATTTTTGATGGATTCCACGTAATCCGAGCGAAAGCGGTCCTTTGCCGTTAGGCGGGAGATGACCGTTTGTTTGATGTGCTCCCGTTGCTGTTGAGTGAGGCCCGAAGCGTAATCCCAGTCGTTGGCATGGGCGCCTTCATGGCCAAGCGTGCCGCTGATGTTCTCGTCGAGGTCGTATGTTGTCGCGGCTCGGTAATAAGTAATATTTGTCTCCCCGACTGCTTCTCGTGAAGCGACAGCCCAGGCCTCTTCGTCTAGGCCGTATGATTTAGTGATTTCGCCAATCTTTTGCGTAAAGCTGATTGACGTGATGTTGCTCGCCCAACCGCGCGGCAGCCCGTCCCGCATCAGCCGGCGCATCCGCTCCGGCGTCGCTTCTGGGTGGAGCCCGGTCAGTGCCACGTCCGGCATGCGTTCGGCCTCGGCCAACGCGCGCCTTTCTTGCGCGGCGCGGGCATTCTCGTCGAAGGCCCCGGCCAGCTTCGCTTCCACCTCTGCCTCCGCCTGCTTTTGTCCCGCTTCCGTGAGCGGTCCGCCGCCGTAACCTGACACGACATCGGTCGACTCGATTTGGTCACCCGATGCGCCGCGACTCCCGTCGGCGACTCCGGCACCGACACAACCGGCAATCACTCCCATGGCCGCCCAACGGTTCAGCCTGTCGAGGAGGTTGAATGCGAACGCAGTTCTGGCGGCGCGATGCTCCTTGGTAGCCTTTCGCCGTTCCTCGACGGCTTCCGTCGCCCGCTGTCTCGCGAGCGCCTCCAAACCGACGTCCGCGTTTGGATATCGCCTGACTTCCCGCAGGTAACGTTCCGCATATCCACGTTCTGCCGCGACAAGAATGGCTTCTTCCAGCGTTGAGCCGTGGACTTCAGGAGTCGCGCGTCCAAGTTCGGCGCTTGTGGACTGCCCGAATTGTTCACTTTCCCGTCTCATATATGTCTATATATTAGCTTAAAAAACGTCTTTTGTCAAAACGGAGGTTCCCTTTAGATTTGAGGTGAAATGGCCCGGATGATAAACTGCCAACGGAAACAGTAATGGACCAGGAGTGAGAGGAAGGCGGCACTGCCGGTACCATTCGGCTCCCCATGTCATGACCTATGTCCAAGCATTCGAAGTGGTCCAAGGTGAAACACCAGAAGGGCGGCGTGGACGCGAAGCGCGCGGCCGTCTTCACCAAGATGGCGCGGCTCATCACCGTCGCGGCGCGTGACGGCGGCGGCGACCCGAACTTCAACTTCAAGTTGCGCACGGCGGTGGATCGCGCCTTGGAGGAGAACATGCCCAAGGACAACATCGACCGCGCCATCAAGAAGGGGACGGGGGAGCTCGCGTCCGAGCGCATTGAGGAGGCCACCTACGAGGGCTACGCTCCCGGTGGCCTGCCGGTCATCGTCGAGGCGCTCACGGATAACCGCAACCGCACGAGCGGCAACCTGAAGTTCGTCTTCAGCGACAACGGCGGGAGTTTTGCCGCGACCGGCGCGGTCCAGTGGATGTTCGAGAGGAAGGGCGTCGTGCGGCTCAAGACGGGGAAGATCACCGAGGAGCAGGAGCTCGGCCTCATCGACGCCGGCGCCGACGACATGGCGGTCGAGGACGGCGACGAAGAGAACCCGGCGGAAACGGCCGCCCGCACGGTGCCGGAGAACTTGGCGCACCTGCGGGAGGCGGCGGAAAAACTCGGCCTCGTTGTCGATGAGGCCGTGCTCGAATGGTTACCGAAGGAAAAGGCGGAAGCGGTTGCGCCGGAAGTGATGGAAAAGGCCGCCGAACTCTTCGCCGCGCTCGAGGACGACGAGGATGTGAGCGGGGTGTTTACTAATATTTAGAAGGGAACAGGTCACAGGATTATTGAACGATGAAGACTTACTCGCATTAGGCCTGTGACCCGTAACCTATTCCCTGTTCCCTAAGCTTGTGCCACGCATCATCCTCGGTCTCGATCCAGGCTTCGCCGATCTCGGCTACGGTGTCATTGAGTCCGGCGGCGGCAAGGACCGCTGTCTCGATTACGGCAGCATCAGGACACCGTCCGGCCAGCCGTTCGGCGCGAGACTCAAGACGCTCCATGATGAGCTGTCGCGACTCATCGCCCGGCACCGTCCGGAGGCCGCTGCCGTCGAGCGCCTGTTTTTTTCGACCAACGTGAAGACAGCGATGGATGTGGCCGAGGCTCGCGGAGTCATCCGTCTTTGCCTCGAGCAGCACGACGTCCCATATCGCGAGTTCGGGCCGGGTGAGGTCAAGGTCGCCGTGACCGGGAACGGTCGGGCGGGCAAGGCCGAGATGCAGAAGATGGTCGTTTTATTGCTGGGATTGGCGGAAATTCCCAATCCAGACGATGCCGCCGACGCCCTCGCCCTCGCCCTCGCGGCGGCTCACACGCGGTAAAATTTTCCAAGAAGTTTTTCATGAAATTTCCTACCTGAATTACTTGACTTTTCCGCTCGAAATGCTTATCTTAATTGCGATAGGATGTTCCTTTCACGCAACATTAAGGAGGCACAATGTCCTTCACCAAAGTTTCGTCTCCAGCCGAGATAGCGCGGTTTAGTGAAATCATCCCCGAGCGCGATTTCGGGACGCATGTCCAGCCGCTCCACGATTTCCTCCACGGCCGCGTCATCGGCCAGGAGCGCGCCAGCCGGCGTCTCTGCCGGCATATCACGCGTTACCGCGCCGGCCTCAAGCGGCCGGACGCGCCGATCAGCGTCATGGTCTGCGTCGGCCCGACTGGCTGGGGCAAGACCCTGTTCGCCAAGGAGACCAGCCGCGCCCTGATTGCCGACTCCCCGGACGTGCCGTTCACCCTCATTGACTGCTCGGAATACCGCGAGCGAGGCTCAATCTCCGGGCTCATCGGCACGACCGCCGGTTACATCGGTTTCGGGGGAAAGTCGCTCCTGTCGCAGATGTCCATCGACGGCCCGCACCTCTGGGCCAAGATTCGCCGCGACAAGGAGACAGTGAAGGTGCTGGAGGAGGCCCGCAAGAAGGACGCGAAAAGAGAGCGAATGCCGGGCGACCAGAATCCGAGCGCCTATGACCAGCTCCTGGCAAACCTTCACAAGGAGTTGGGCCCGTTCTACTCGGTCATCGTCTTCGATGAGTACGAGAAGGCCGGTGTCGAGGTGCAACAGCTCTTGCTCGGCATCCTCGGCAACGGCGAACTGCGGATGGGCAACGGGTCCGTAACCCGTTTCCATCACGCTCTCATCGTCCTCACCAGCAACATCGCCGGTGAGGATCTCCAGCGGGCCATGAGCGGACGGACCGGCAAGGTCGGCTTCGCCGCCTCACAGGAGGCGCGGGAGATGCTCTCCGACAGCGAGAGGATGGAGAAGGCGATGTTCAAGATCGCCAAGGACTCGCTCAAGAAGGTCCTGCCGCCGGAGATGGTCGGGCGCTTCGGCCAGGACATCGTCGCCTTCCGTCCGTTGGCCAAGGAACAGTGCCGGCCGGCGCTTGACAAGATGCTTGCTGAAGTTGGCGCTGCACTCGTGACGCGTACCCACCCGCGTCGTCAGCAGGGCCATCAGCCGGGTTGCCCGACGATCAGCGAGGTCGTCGGGCCGACGGCGTCCAGAGAGCGGGCTGCCCGTCTGTTCGTCACGAACGCCTTCGAGACGTTCGTGCTCAACGAGGGCTTCAGCTCGGAATTCGGCCTCCGTCGCCTCGGACAACAGGTGGAGTGGCTCGTCACTGACCGGCTCGCCGTCGCCCTCGAGTCCGGCGACGTGGTTGAAGGCGACAACGTCCTTTTCGACTTCCGGGACGGGAAGGTCGTCATGAGCCGCCGTCCGCGTCCGCCCGGCACCGCCATCGTGCTGGTCGGCCATGAAGGAGAGGCGGAAACAAAGCCGTCGCCCCCGGCCGAGGAGAAGATCGACGTCAATAAGTTGGATGCCGGTTGGGACGACCCGCCGGACGCGCCAGCGACGGATTAGCTTAAAGGGCGGCCCTGCGGCCGCCCTTTTTCGTATTCTGCTTCACGACGCCTCCCGGTCACGGTGTTGCCTGCTGTCGGTTAGGATGATAAATTGCCTCTGCCCGTTCGGGCGTGTTAGTTTTGACGGTATGTGGGCGGGGCGTGGCCTAATGGCTAAGGCACCTGCTTTGGGAGCAGGATATTGCAGGTTCGAGTCCTGTCGCCCCGACCACGTGCCGTGAAATAAGGATATTGCGGATTCCTCCATAATGAAGCTACGGGGACAGGCGAGGCCTGTCGCCCCGGAGAGGCGTCCGCGAGCGTCGCCCCCCGAAAAAATGCGGGTGTAGTTCAATGGTAGAACACCACTCTTCCAAGGTGGCTACGTGGGTTCGATTCCCATCACCCGCTCCACGAAAAGGCCCGGCCCCAAGCCGGGTCTTTTCGTATTGGGGGAGGGAATCGGACGGGCGTAAGCGAGCTAGGAGCGCACGTCCAGCGCGACGACGCGAGCGTGAGGGGCGCGAGCAGGCGCAGCGCCCCGACGCCCCGGGCAAGGAGCGAGGCGGCGGCCGAGCGAAGCGGAATTCCCATCACCCGCTCCACGAAAAGGCCCGGCCCCAAGCCGGGTCTTTTCGTATTGGGGGAGGGAATCCTGAATGAGTTTGTGCCCCATGTCGCCAGCCCCGCCGGTTTACGCGAGAGGCACCATATCGCATGGTGCCTCTTGCGTGGTGCCGAGGGCCCCGCCTTCGCTCACGGACGGCTGTCGGCTAGTGAGGCGAAGTCGTAATGACCCGCCTAACGGCTACATTTCCAGCATGGGCGGCGTCCAATAAGCTTCGGCGGGCGCAGCACGATTGCCGCTGTCGCGGTCCTGTTAACACCGACACAACGAAAAGGCGGCCTACCGTTTGGGGCAGGCCGCCTTTTCGTGGTGCCGAGAGCCAGGATTGAACTGGCGACACGAGGATTTTCAGTCCTCTGCTCTACCACTGAGCTACCTCGGCTTGGGGTGCGTCTCGAGATTGCTTCACTGACCTTTGCGTCCGTCGTCAGTTCGCAATGACCTCCGTTCTAATGATCGTCGTGCTCCGGATACCAGCGCGGCGGGTTTTTCTTGCTGTACTCCCGAATCCAGTTGACCAGCCTGCTCACGAACAGGAAGGTGAAGAAGACCAATACCGTCGTGATCAGGGCCTCGAAGTAGAAACCCATGCCGACGGCGATGCCCATGCCGCACACCACCCAGAGAGTCGCGGCGGTCGTGAGGCCGACGACGCCGGACGAGTTCGAGGGGCGCAGGATGGCACCCGCGCCGATGAAACCGATGCCGGTGATGATTTGGGCGGCGATACGAGTCGGATCAAGCGTCTTGAGGTCCGGAAACAGCTCGATCGCGCGGATGGAGGCGATGGTCATGAGTGTCGCCCCGAGTCCGACCAGGATGTTGGTGCGCAGGCCGGCGGGCTTCGCATGATACTCGCGCTCCAAACCCACCAGACCGGCGATGAGGGTGATGATCAGAAGGCGGATGACGATCTCGCTATAGCTGATTATTTGCATACGAGCCTTCCAATCCACCGACGGCCACGCCGGCATCTGACACGCTGTCCGTCGGTTCCGAACTCGCTGGTGGGCGTAGGTGGATTCGAACCACCGACCTTCACATTATCAGTGTGACGCTCTAACCAACTGAGCTATACGCCCATGCCCACCAGTGAGCACGGAACCGATTCGCCGGGCCGGATGTCGCTCCCCAGCCCATCCAGACAATTTAACGGGAAAACTATAGCAACCGTCAAGAGGTATGGCAAGCGGGGCCGGAAGCGCTTGTCCCGGCCGGGGACAGGCGGAATGGCTGGCCCGCTACAGCCAACCCCGACCGTGCCTTGACGGCCCGGGAATAACATGGCTAAATTCCTTCACGACCGTCCGTTAACGGCTGCTTCTCTCCCTCACGCGAAGGGGGAGGACGGGCACGGGATTGCTCATCCCTAACCCCGCCAATGAAGAGCCTATCCCAAAAATCTTTTCCGGCCGGACGCCGGCGTCTTTCGTCCCAAAAGGCCCCATCGGTCGTCGGGGAGGGGTCAGTCACCTCACCTCCCCCAGGCTTTTGGATCCGAAATCCACCGCGCCCGCCTAGGAAACCATTTTTGGGATGGGCTCTAAGCGCGGATTCAAGTAAAACAAGAAGATCATGATTACCATTCGTCTCACCCGCGTCGGCAAGAAGAAACAGCCGACCTACCGCCTCGTCGTCCAGGACAAGCGCCGCGACCCCTGGGGCAAGGCCATCGACATCGTCGGCCACTACAACCCCCGCACCAATCCCAAGGACCTCGTCCTCAAGGAGGACCGCATCAAGGAGTGGATCGCTAAGGGGGCTAAGCCGTCTCCGACCGTTCACAACCTACTCGTGGATGCCAAGGTGATTGACGGCGCAAAAGTGAAGAAATCCGCCGGCAAGAAGCCGGAAGCCAAGAAGTAAGCGAAAAAAAGCCCCATACCTTTCTGCGGCTCGGTTACGAGACTGTCGGCGTGAGCCGATATCCTCGCCACGCGAGAGCGTTGGGGCGCACGAATGTTTCGTGTGCCCGGAAAGGTGTGGGGTGTTTTTCGTTTTTCAGGAGTCGCCGCCGTCTTGTTTGGAGCCGGTAAGGCCCATCTTTTTGAGATTGACCTTTTGAGGAATTTTTTGCTATTATAAGGATGGTTCGCGAGGCGATGCGGACCCGCCCAACAGGCGCCTTAAACTTTAAGGTCACCCCGCCGCCGGCGGGGCGCCAAGTCAGATATGGAAGAACGGAACCAGGATCAGGAATTTGTTGAATACGTCGTTAAGGCCATCGTCGGCCACCCCGAGGATGTCCGGACCGAGCGCATCATAGACGAGCGCGGCGTCCTCATCACCCTCTTCGTCAATCCCGACGACATGGGCTACGTGATCGGCCGCCAGGGCCAGACTGCCCGTTGCATCCGCACCTTGCTCAAGACCGTCGGTGCCAAGAATAACGCCCGCGTGAACCTCAAGATCGACGAGCCCGAAGGCAGCCGTCGCCGCCGTCAGGAGGAACAGGTTCCGGCCGCCGCCGCCCCTGCCGCGCCAGCCGAGGAGGAGATTGACACCTCCGCCGTGGACCTCGAGCTCTAGTAGAATTAAAAACAAGCAGATAAAGCCCCGCCGCATCGCCACGGTGGGGCTTTTGATTGTGCCGGAAACCCCGGGCCTCGGCCCGGGGTTCAGATTTATCCGCGCCGCCGCACCCCGTTATTCCCCGAGCTTGTCGAGGGGCGGCGCGGCGGGCATCGGCACGGGGAGCGGCATTGAGTCGGGGAGGGGGAGGCCAGCCGGACGACCTGATTCGTCGAGCAGCCCAGTTGTGCTAAGCTGAAGCCGTACTTCACCATCGCATCCATAATATGAGAATTGACATCCTAAGCATCTTCCCTGGCGTCTTCGAGGGATATTTCGGCGAGTCCATCATCGGGCGCGCGCTGGCGAAAAAGATTCTCGACATCCGCGTCCATGGCTTGCGCCGCTGGTCGCCGGATAAGCGGCACAGCAAGGTGGACGACCGTCCGTTCGGCGGCGGCCCCGGCATGGTCATGGCCGTGGAGCCGTTCTTCCGCGCCCTGCGGTTCCTCAAGGCGCTCAAGGGGAGTCGCGCCCGCGGCACGCGCGTCATCCTCATGTCCGCGAAGGGCAAGCGTTTCATGCACGCCGACGCCGTGCGCCTCGCCAAATGCCGACGTCTCGTCCTGCTCTGCGGCCGTTACGAGGGCGTGGATGAGCGCGTCGCCAAACATCTCTGCGACGAGGAGATATCCATCGGCGACTTCGTTCTCACCGGCGGCGAACTGCCGGCGATGATGATCGTCGATGCCGTCGCGCGCCACATCCCCGGCGTCCTCGGCAAGGCCGAGTCGCTCGCCGAGGAGTCGCACAGCGAGGAGGGCGTCACCGAATACCCGCAATACACGCGTCCGGAAGTTTTCGTCCCGAAGAAGGGAAAGAAGTGGGCCGTGCCGGAAATCCTCCTTTCGGGCGACCATAAGAAAATCGCCGCGTGGCACCGGAAGGAACAAGGGCGTTTGTGACCCTCGACACACAAGAAACCGGCCGAGGCCGTTTTTTGGCATGTAAGGACAAACACCTCTTGCCTGCGACACGATTGAGAAAACGCTTGTCAATTCCGTTTCACTTGTGGTCAGCGGGACGACTTCATTTTTGCCCATCCTGGCGTCGTGCAATCAGTCCAGCAACACCCGCATAATTCAAAACGGAGTTCCCGCCTCATGTTAGAAGGCAGAATTTTGCGCTTAGGCAGATGTTCATTTTTTGCTTAAACCAGCCATAAACAATGAGTTAATCTGCCCGGTCTTGCCAAGCTCTTGACAGTTTTTTGGGGCCTGTTATACTGCGAAGCGAGCTTACGGAATCAATCTCCCTTGGGGATAACCGGCGCTCGTTTTTTTCCGCCACAAGGAATCTCTTGACAGCTTCTTGAGCAAATCCTAAACTGCGGAAGCCGCCTGAAGAGGCGGAACCAAGAACTTTGACAACCTGATCGGGACAGCCAAATGGACCCTGATGAGCCGGAGGGCTTATCGGGGTGAGGATCGTCTATTCTCTACAATCAACTGATCCGTCGACGGCATCGGGCCGCGACGGATATGGAAACCGAAAACGGTTTCTTCTGAGAGTTTGATCCTGGCTCAGGATGAACGCTGGCGGCGTGTCTAAGGCATGCAAGTCGTGCGGTTCAGCGAATGGCGCAAGCCTTTCACTGGATAGCGGCAAACGGGTGAGTAACACATTGGTGACCTACCCTAAAGTTCGGAATAACCCGTCGAAAGGCGGACTAATACCGGATGTGCTGGACGGGTGCAAACTTGTCCAGTAAAGCCCAAAAGGCGCTTTAGGAGGGGCCTATGACCTATCAGCTTGTTGGTGAGGTAAAAGCTCACCAAGGCTACGACGGGTAACGGGTGCGAGAGCATGACCCGTCTCACTGGGACTGAGACACTGCCCAGACACCTACGGGTGGCTGCAGTCAAGAATATTCCACAATGGGGGAAACCCTGATGGAGCGACGCCGCGTGTAGGATGAAGGCCCTTGGGTCGTAAACTACTTTTCTGTGGGACGAAGCTTCGGCTGACGGTACCACGGGAATAAGAGGTTGCTAACTCTGTGCCAGCAGCAGCGGTAATACAGAGACCTCGAGCGTTATCCGGATTTATTGGGCGTAAAGCGTCCGCAGGCGGTTCGTTAAGTCTTCCGTCAAATCTCTGGGCTCAACCCAGGGGCTGCGGGGGAAACTGGCGAACTAGAGGTTGGGAGAGGCAAGCGGAATTACCGGTGTAGTAGTAAAATGCGTTAATATCGGTAAGAACACCAAAGGCGAAGGCAGCTTGCTGGAACACACCTGACGCTAAGGGACGAAAGCACGGGGAGCGAAGCGGATTAGATACCCGCGTAGTCCGTGCCCTAAACTATGAGTGCTGGATTTTGGGAGTATCGACCCTCCCAGAGTCGTTGAACAAAGCTAACGCGTTAAGCACTCCGCCTGGGGAGTACGGCCGCAAGGCTAAAACTCAAAGGAATAGACGGGGACCCGCACAAGCGGTGGAACATGTGGTTTAATTCGACGATAAGCGAGGAACCTCACCAAGGTTTGAAATGCAGCTGCAAGCCCGGAGAAACCTGGGCCGCCTTCGAGGGTGCTGTACAGGTGCTGCATGGTTGTCGTCAGCTCGTGCCGTGAGGTGTACCCTTAAGTGGGGTAACGAGCGCAACCCCTATGCTGCGTTGTGATTTCGCAGCAGACTGCCTCGGCTAACGGGGAGGAAGGTAGGGATGACGCCAAATCAGCATGGCTCTTACACCTTGGGCTACACACGTGTTACAATGGCCGTTACAGAGGGAAGCCAAGTCGCAAGACGGAGCAAATCCCATCAAAAACGGCCTCAGTTCGGATTGAGGGCTGAAACTCGCCCTCATGAAGCCGGAATCGCTAGTAAACGCATATCAGCTACGGTGCGTTGAATACGTTCTCGGGTCTTGTACTCACCGCCCGTCACGTCAAGAGAGTCGGAAACGCCCGAAGGTACGCGACCGCGTGCCGAAGGCGGGTTCGATGATAGGGACGAAGTCGTAACAAGGCATCCCTAGCGGAAGCTGGGGATGGATCACCTCCTTTCTAGGGAGTAAGTTCTCTTACGAGACACTGCATCCTTCGGGATCAGTCTCCCAGGTCGATGACGGTTCTCCTGTCCCGATCAGATTGTCAAAGAACCCCGTACCGAAAGGTGCGGTGTTTTGGTTAAGTCAGCCGCAAGCAATAAGTGCCGACCGTCATTCCGGCGGAGGCCGGAATCTAGACCGACAACGTCACTCCGCCTCTCCGACTGGAGGCGGCACCTTTTGCTGTCAAAAACGAAAAGCCCGGGACCAAGCGGTCAACCGGGCGGGTTCGGACTCATTGGATGGCGGGCGATAGGTCGATGAACGACTCTTCGAGAACTGACCTTACCGTCTCCACGAAGTCGTGATGGCGATATTGGTGGTTCCAGGTCGCGATTGGAAAGGTGCGGTTCAGACAGGCCCTAAGCAGGTAGGCGACGGCCCGGCGCGTCTTGTCGGAGTCCGGCTACTCATGGCACCAGGCGATGCGCCGGTCGGCATCGGCCTTAGTCAGAAGGTCGTGGGCCGTGAGCATTGCGGCCGGATTGCTCCCGGCGCCCCGGACGGCCTCGGCCAGCAGGTGTCGCGTCTGCGGGTGCAGGACGAGATCGCGCGGGAACGGCAGGATAAACAGGGCACGGTCGAGCGCCCTCGGTCCGGGCGAGTTGATCCGGACGGCGGACACAAGCGCCTCGAATGAAAGGAACATTACAGGATTCACGTTGACCCCCTTGTTTTGCATCCATGATACCCCCCGTGGCCCGGATGTCAAGGTGAGCCGATGGACACGGGTAGTAGTCATGAGGCATTAGGCATAAGTCATTAATCCGTTGTCATTAGGAAAAAACACGAGTCATAAATACTCCGTCATTCCGGCCTTGAGCCGGAATCCATGGACAAAAGCGCTTTGGGCTGACGTCTGGTGGCCTTGAATTGCGCGCTGAAGCGCAACGCCCCACCCGTATGGCAGTGGTTGAGCTTGAAGATCCTTAGTAGATGAGTGGGCGTCCCGCTCAAACACTCCCCGCGCCTCGTCACCCCGGCCCCCGAGTCGGGGAGCCGGGGTCCAAAGGCACGGATTCCGGATCCCCCTCCGCTGAAGCTATGGCGGGCAGGCAAGGCCGGAATGACAACGGGGAGGGCAGAAATCCGCATATTCCTGTTGCACTTCAACGTGAAATTCAAGGGCCTCACCTTGACAAATCCGCACGGATGTGCTAGGATTACATACGTTGGCTCATTTTCTAGGAGGTTCGAGATGATGAAGATCCGTGATTTTCTGTGGTGCTTGGTCGCCTACTGCCGTGGCAGGGTGCTCCGACAGAAGGCCTACCGGCCGGTCATCAGCGGCCTCGTTCGCTTCCCGTTGGCCATGAACGTCCGTCGCATGACGATGCTCATGCGCTGGTGGGGGATGCGGCCGGCCACGACGGATGAGTTCGCCGCTTTCATCGGACGCCAAATCAATGAGCTGCGTGTTCCCGAGTTGACTTGGGACGGCAGTGATTGGGGTCAGCGCTGGTCCCACGACTGGGACACGCACAGCAGGTTCCTGACGACGCGCAAGTGGTAGTGCACTTCGAGCCCCGGCTTGTCCGACCGCTTGGTCGTGACGAGCCGGGGCTTCAGCATTTTTGCACGGGCACCCGGAACTCGGTTGTCAGCCTGCCTCAACGAAAACGAAAACCGCCTCGCGGCGGTTATTTTGATCTCGTCGCCGCTACTCGTTCATCTTCAGCGTCCGCACGCCCTCCTTTTCCAGGCGGATTTGGTCGGCCTCGACCAGCTCGAGGATGCGCTTGCGCACCTCATGGGGGTGGGGGACCTGTTCGAAGACGAAACGTTCGCGTTCGCCGGCGGTCTGGACATAGACGTAGCCGAAGCCGAAGACGGACGGCAGAATGCCCTTGACCTCCGAAGTGACGTCCTGGGTCCGGGACAAGTCGAGCTCCGAGATGGTCCGCGAAAAGAGGCCATTCTGCTCGACGTTGATGATGCGCTCCGTGGTCAGCACCCAGGCGTCGAGGTAGTAATCGACGAAGTAGCCGATGAAAAACAGCCAGACGACAAGATAGTAGGCGCTCGCGAGGAGGATGATTGCCGGGCGCGTCATCGGGCCGGCGAGCAGGTTCGGCCACAGGCGGACGAGCATCAGGCCGATGCCGACCGGCACGGCCGCAAGCAGGGCCACGTAGACCAGTTCGCCCAGGAAGATGATGGGGTGGCGGCGCAGGAAGAAGACCGTCGTTTCCCCGGGGCGTGGCCGGATGAGCTGGTTGAGTTCGAGGTTCATGGGGGCGGGGGTCAGGGCGTGAAGGAGGTCGGCGAGAACGAGAACGCGGGCAGGGATACGCTGATCGGTTGCGTCCAGTCCGTGAACGCGAGGAGCTGCCAGGTCGCAAAGAGGATGACGGCCGCTCCGGCGAGGAAGAGGAAGGTGATGATGAAGCTCACCCGCGTGGTCGCGCCGTATCGCACGAGGTGCATGACGTTGACTACGGCCAAGACGGCGAAGAAGCCGACGACGGCGGCGTAGAGGAGGAGGGTGGCGGAAAGGGGGATGGAGATCATAGCGGGAGCGGGTCGCCAGACGGGGCAGAATCCGCGGGTTTTCGTTCGGCCTTGAGGTGCCGGAAGGCAAGGTCGGTGGCAACGCGGCCGCGCGGGGTGCGGTCGAGGAAGCCGAGGCGCAGGAGGTAGGGTTCGTGGACTAGTTCCAGGGTCTCGGTCTCCTCGGACGTGGCCGCGGCGAGCGTCTGGATGCCGACCGGGCCGCCGCCGAACTTCTCGATGATCGTGCCGAGGATGAGGCGGTCCACCGGGTCAAGACCGTGCTCGTCGATCTCCATCATGGCAAGCGCCGCTTCGGCGATGGCTATGTCGGCTGTCCCCCCATGGCGCACGGTCGCGAAGTCGCGGACGCGCTTGATGAGGCGGTTGGCGATGCGTGGGGTGCCGCGGGCGCGGCTCGCGATGAGGGCCGCCGCCTCCACGTCGAGGCCGATGCCGAGGGTTTCGGCATTGCGCCGCACGATGAGGGCGAGCTCCTCGGGCGCGTAGGGTTCCAAGTGGAAGGTGGCGCCGAAGCGGTCGCGGAGCGGGGCGGAGAGAAGGGAGAGGCGGGTGGTCGCGCCCACGAGGGTGAAGCGCGGCAGGTCGAGGCGGACGGTCCGCGCCGACGGGCCCTTGCCGACGACGATGTCGAGGGCGTAGTCCTCCATCGCCGGGTAGAGCACTTCCTCGACGGTCTTGTTGATGCGGTGGATCTCGTCGATGAAGAGTAGGTCGCCGGGCTCGAGGTTAGTGAGGATGGAGGCGACGTCTCCGACGCGCTCGAGCGCCGGGCCGGAAGTGCAGCGGATTTTCACCCCGAGCTCCTCGGCGACGATGTGGGCGAGGGTGGTTTTGCCGAGGCCGGGCGGTCCGTAAAAGAGAAGGTGTTCCGGCGGCTCACGGCGGAGGCGGGCGGCCTCGACAAAGATCTCCAGCTTTTCCTTGAGCTTGGTTTGGCCGACGAACTCGTGGAGCCGGCGCGGCCGCAGGGTCGCGTCAAAAGTACGGTCAGGCGGGGAGCTGTCCGGTTCGGTGAGGGCCTCGATGACCGGGTTGAGGGCAGCTTCTTCTTCCATACCTTATGCATGTATTGTAGGCCAAGGGGAAGGGAAACGGAAGTGGTTGAGCTTGAAGCCAGCGGGCGGCTGGAGGAGGCTGTTCAGCAACTCGCCCGCTTCGAGCTCAATCATGAGTTGTCGCCTTGACAGCCCGCCGTTTTTCTGCTTAAATGCCATCGGCTCATTGAAGCCAGAAAGGACAGCGGGGATGAACGGTGAAATTAATTTGGATAAGGCCTTGGACATGGCCAAGGGAATCATCACCGATGTGGTTGCCGACCTATCGGTCGAGAATCGCCTTATGTTCGAGGCGATGAAACCGGGCGACAGTCGAGTCTTTCACCCGATGTCGCCGGGAGGGGTTTGCATCCGTGCCACGGCCGAACGGCTCGTGGCGGCGTTTCTCTGGCGAATAGAGGTCTTTTCGGCAGGCCATAGGGTGCTCGAGACGACGGTCTCGACCGACCCGGCCGATTCGGAAACGGCCATCGTCATGTACGCCCCCGGCGAATGGGAGGACTGTCTCATCGTTAGCTGAAACCGGCCCTTTGCGACACGGCCCCCGCATCATGCGGAGGCCGATTTAATTGTCTAAAGCAAAAGCCGGCGTTTGCGCGTCGGCTATTTGCGTGGTGCCCGGGGCCGGATTCGAACCGGCAAGCCCTTTCGGACAGCTGATTTTAAGTCAGCCGTGTATACCGTTCCACCACCCGGGCAACTTGAGTCACGAGTCAAGAGTCACAAGTCAACAGCTATGCCTGGAAACCATGCTCTCGTGACTCGTGACTTTTGACTATTGACTTAACCTGTCGAACTCCGGTTCTCCGACTTGCTGACCTTCCCATGTCGCCATGTTCGTTTCGGTCTTCACGACCTTGATTTGGCCGTCCTTGAGGGCGGCGGCCGCTTCTGGCTCGCGCAAGGCCGCAGTTACGCTGCTGTCGATGGCCTCGCGCGCGGCGGCGGTTTTTTCGGCGTCGGCGTAAATCGGGTAATCGACATGCAGGACGATTGGCTTCGTCGCGAGATCGACCGTGCTGTGGGAAACCATGACGGCGAAGGCGATGCCGAGGTCGGCGGCGAGGTTGACATCGTCAACGTCGAGGCGGAAGTAGCGGTTGTAGCCGTCCTCCCAGGCACGGTAGGCGTCGCCGACGTAGATGCCATAGGCGGCGTGGGCGAGCCGCGACTGCTCGTCGCCCGTGCTCGTGTTGGGTCGGATAGGTTTCAGTTCCGCGCTTGCGGCGACGATGGCATCAAGCTGGCCGTCGCGTCCGTCAGCGTCGATCTTCTCCAGCTTGTCGTTCGCCGTGTCGTGCATCAGCACGTGGACGAGGAAGTCCGGATGCGCGGCGGTGAGCTTATCCTTCAGTTCTTTGAAGTAGGCGATTTGCGCCGGGACGTCGCTCTTGAAGGCGGCACAGCCGTATTCGACGCCGGCGCCGCAGAGGTGGGTGACGAGATAGACGACGGCCTCCGCCCTGCCTGCCGGCAGGCAGGCTCCGGCCGTGATAGTCCGCTGGAGTTCGGGAGCGTAGAGCCGGTCGAAGTCGGCGGCATCGAGGCGCGCGCCGCCGGAGCCGAAGACCTTGGCCTCGCCGGGCAAAAGGCCGAGCGCCCCCTCGACGTGGGCGGTCCGCTCGTCCATGCAGGTGGCCACGAAGGCGCGGCGGGACTTCTGGCGGGCCGCGATCTCGTCGGCCTGGCCCTGATGGGCGACGGCGAGCCGGGCGTTGGCCTCGGACAGGCGGTGAATCTCCTCGGCGAGGAATTTCTCCTGGGCGGCGCGGTCAGGTTCGTGATGCTCGTGGGACATGTTCGGGGCGGTTAATTCGCTTCCCTAGGATAAGCCAAGATTGACGTTCCGTCTAGCCTTGACATTTGCGGGTATTTCTGATAGACTTTCACCAAGTTCAGTTCCTTCAATTTTGGCTTATTGGCAAGCGGCAGGCTTGGGTTCCGGCATGTTGCCGGGACAGGAGCGGACCGCGAAAGGAAGAGGTCGTGTCATGTCACGGAAGAACAAGAGCGAGTTCCTGTCATCGTTGGGTACCTGCTTCGAGGTTTGGAAGGCCGTTGTGGACGCGGTGCTCGCGGCCGGCGGATCGGATGAGCACTTGCGTGCGCTCAAGGGTGACAAGGCAAAACTTGCCGCTATCGGTGCCATCGTGGTTGGCAAGGGTGAAACGGTTTCAAACGTGGAGACGGTGACGGTGCCAGACCTCCCCGCAGAGGCCATGCTCGCCGCCGCGGAAGAGGCGGCGGGCCTCACCTACGTAAACCCCGGCTACCGCGACTGGAACGTCGTCCGCGGCGGGCGCGGCAGGACCTACGAGGTCCTGAAATGGAACCCGGGGCGCAGGGTGTCGTCGGATGAGGTGCGCGAGCACTTCCGGTTCCTGGGGGCCAAGGGCGACGCCGCCGCCTTCGTGGCGTGGGTGAAGGAGGGGCGGCACTCCGACGGGTGGTACGTCTCCGTCCCCGAGGACGCAGGGTGCTTCTGCGACGCTCATGACCTGTACGCGCCGAACTTCAATCGGAACGGGTCCAGCCGCGAGCTGAACCTGGATCGCTTGTCCGACGACTGGAACGATGGCAGCTGCTTCGTCGGCTTCCGCGAGTTGCCGGCCTAGCGCTTGGCCATCGGACGATTGGTTCTTGCGTTGACCTTTTGTCCTTGGTTCTTGAACACCCCCGTCATCTGGCCACTTGGCTGGATGGCGGGGGCGTATTCGTTATGATAAACTTGTCAAGGAAAGTACGCGAATCGGTTGTCGGTTACGGCTGGCGACGGCGGAAATCTGGATGGTTCGAAAGGCTAGATTGGCTGACGGTACGCCGGCAACCAGAGCGCCCCGGCCAATCCCGCTGGATAATTAACTCGGTGGTTCTCCCTAGGCGGCTCGTGACCGCGCATGAAATTCAGCCGGGAGGATAAACCGACCGGCGGTGATTTGGGAGGGGCGAATCACAATGGTGAGGGTGCTTCTGCGACGCTCATGACCTGTACGCGCCGAACTTCAATCGGAACGGGTCCAACCGCGAGCTGAACCTGAATCACTTGTCCGACGACTGGAACGATGGCAGCTGCTTCGTCGGCTTCCGCGACTTGCTAGTCCAGCTTAAGGCCCCCGCCTAACGGTCGGGGGCCTTATTCTGTACGGTCTTCCTCCACCCGCCGACCATCCGGCCGATCTCGGCTAGCGGCGCGGCGAGTGCGGCGTACTTCTTGTGATCGAGGCACTTCAACTCCCAAGCCGACTGGATGAAGAATTTGAGCAGGTCGAGCTTCGCCGCCGCCCGGGCGACGTAAGCCGCCTTCTGCTCGGGGCTGGCGTATCCGGCCATGAGCAGGGATTCAATCAGGTCGGTGAAGAGACCGTCAATCTTCGCGCCTAGGGTGAACTTGGACAGCCGTGGGAAGGCGGCGTGCTGGGCGTGCCATATCTTGTAGGCTTCGGCAGTTTTTTGGAGGACGGGCAAGTCTTGCTTGAAAGGCGTTGGGGGGGGGGGTAGCATATTTGGGTATGGTCAAGTTGTGTTTGGTTACGTTCGAGGAGGTCGTCTCGATGGAGAATCTGTGTGCGGCGTGGCAGGAGTTCCTGCCGGGCAAGCGGCGCAAGACCGACGTTCTCGCGTTCGCCAGGAGTCTCGGGGATGAGGTCGCGGCGCTCCACGATGACTTGCTTTGCGGTCGTTACCGGCATGGCCCATACGTCCGGTTCGCCGTTGCCGACCCCAAGCCGCGCATCATCCACAAGGCGACCGTCCGCGACCGCCTTCTTCATCACGCCGTCCATCGGCAATTATACCCGTTTTTCGCGAGGACGTTCATCGCCGACTCCTTTTCCTGCCAGGTCGGCAAGGGGACGCACCGTGCCATGGATCGGTTCCGCCGCTTCGCTTGGCAGGTTAGCCGCAACCATACCCGGACGTGTTGGGTATTGAAGGGCGATGTCCGAAAATTTTTCGCGAGCATCGATCATGGAATATTGCTGGGGATATTGCGTGGAAGGTTGGCGGACGGCCGGTTAGTAGGGTTGCTGGATACGATTATCAGGAGCCACGAGGCCGCGCCGGGCAAGGGGCTGCCGCTCGGCAACCTGACCTCCCAGCTTTTTGCTAACGCCTACCTCAACGAGTTCGACCGGTTCGTAAAGTCGCGGCTCGGCGTGAGTCGTTACGTCCGTTACGCCGACGATTTTGTCATCCTGTCGGAAAGTCGCGATTACCTATTGGGTTTGTTGCCTCAACTACGGGCGTTCCTGTCAGCGCGGCTGTCTTTGGATTTGCATCCGGACAAGGTCTTCGTGAGGACGCTGGCCTCGGGCGTGGATTTCCTCGGGTGGGTGCATTTCCCGCACCATCGGGTTCCGCGCGCCACAACAAGACGCCGGGCTTTCGCGCGGGTGGCCGAGGAGGCGAGCCCGGCGATGCTGACATCGTACTTGGGCCTGTTTCGGCACGGCGATGCCTTTGAAGTGAGGCGGGGGCTGGTCAATGAGGGTTGGATTGGCGGGGTGGGAGGGGAGCAGTGATTTCGCCCGTGAGATTATATCGGTGGGTTGAAGTCAGGCCGAACGCGGCATTATTTATGGATGCCGGGTCAAGCCCGGCATGACGGGAATATTGAGTTGACGGCTCAAAAGCATCACCCTCTCTTCCCCTTGGGCGTCGCGAGCCATTTCTTCAGCGACGCGAGCGGGCGGGTGTTGAGGATGTCGCGGGACGTCGTCCAGCCGCGGCGGGCTATGGCCGTGCCGAGGTCGAGGTAGCGGAGGTGCTCGGGCGCGTGGGCGTCGGTGTCGATGAGGAGCTTCACGCCGAGCTTCACGGCGAGACGCACATGGACGTCGCGCAGGTCGCTCCGGTCCGGGAAGGCGTTGATTTCCATGGCCGTGCCGGTCGCCTTGGCGGCCTTCAGCACCGCTTCCATGTCGAGGTCGTACGGGTCGCGGGCGTTGATGACGCGGCCGGTCGGGTGGAAGATGCAGTCAACATTCGGGTTGCGCATG
>Ga0172381_10001857_pt1 | contig 24145 bp, 26 predicted proteins | sample Leawel6488metaG_FD_119754 | JGI IMG/M metagenome (GOLD analysis project Ga0172381, IMG submission 119754) | Leachate microbial communities from a municipal landfill in Southern Ontario, Canada - Leachate well 64-88 metaG | ecosystem: Engineered > Solid waste > Landfill > Unclassified | place... | reverse complement strand
CTGTGCGGGAACACCCGCTTCCTGGCAGAGCTGGTCGAGACGCAATAAGGCCGCTTCGGGGTTGTTGGCGTGCAGGGTGGCGATGCCGCCCGGGTGTCCCGTGTTCCAGGCTTTGAGAAGCGCCAAGGCCGCCTTGTCGCGGACCTCGCCCACCAGTATGCGGTCGGGCCGATAGCGCAGCGTGAGCTTTAAGAGGCGCGTCATGTCGATGCCTGCATCATCATCGGTCAGGAACTGGACCACGTTGGGAGCGGTGCATTGGAGTTCCCGGGTATCTTCGATAATCACGATGCGGGTGCCGATATCGGATAGTTTGGAGATCCGGTCGATGATGGCGTTGGACAGGGTGGTTTTGCCAGATCCCGTGCCACCGCTCACCAGGATATTCTTGCGGGAGAGCACGGCATCGGAAAGGATGTCCAGCTGCGCCGCCGTGATGATGCCCGCCTCAACGTACTGATCGAGGGTGTACACCGAACGGGCTGGCAGACGGACACTGAAAGAAGCACCCTCCACCATAGGCGGAATCGCACCGGCAAAGCGGCTGCGCAGGAACTCGATGGGCATGGCCCCCTCGACGATGGGCCGGTCACGGCTCACCGTAGTATGCAGGTAGTCGGCCATGAGGCCTAACAGGGACTGGACACGGCTCGCATCGATCTCGCCCAGGGGGGATATTCCCGACCCCAGACGCTCGACGAAGACCCGTCCGTCGGGGTTGGCCATGATCTCGACGACACCAGTGTCATCGAAGAGGGCGGCGATCTCCGGCCCCAGAATACGCCGCATCTGCTCGATCCGGCGGGCATGGGCCTGCTGTTCCTGCTGATCGTGCGCGGTGATGTTCACTGATTTTCTTCCGCTGTTTCGATCCGTTTCTGAATCAGCTCTCCGATTTTTTTGAGGGCTTGCGGTCGGTCGCCTTCGAAGGCCATGCCGACCTGCTGGATGAATCGTTCATACCGGGCCAGTGCGGAAGCCTGGGTGGCTTCCTTCTCCGTGCCCGGTTCTGGCAGGTGAACCAGCATGAGTTTGACGAAGGTGTCGAGCATCGCGGCCACCGTGTCGAGCTCGGCCTGTACGGCTTCGAGGTCACTTCTGGACGCCAATATGGTTGCTGCAATCCGGCGCTCAAAACCGGCCAGTTCGCTGCCATCTTCCGCCTCCGCGTCGAGCCCGCGCATGGCATACTCGGCGGTCAGGGCCGCCAAAGACATGCGCCGGGATGCTGCTTCGACCCGCACCTTGTCGGCGTAGGTGCCCGTGAGTTTGATTTTTGCCGTGATGGGCAGTGCCATGAATCTATCCCTATCGCTATTATTCCATTGGGGTATAGATCGGGCGCGGAGTCGATAGCTGCCCCAGGGAGCAGCCGATTCGTTGGGACAGATATTGGGCTATGCGCAAAGGGATCTGCGCAGGGATCTGACGCGAACGAAAGCCCGTCAGTCAGTCAGTCAAAGGAAAGCAGTTTTCTTTGCTTTTCGAGGATTCGGATATCCCGCAAAAAAACAGACACTGGGTAGGCCATGAGATCGGCTCGTTTCTGACTCCATCCGCCAAAGGCGGCAAGTACCCCGTGAAATACGACTGGCACGAAATAGAGTGATAACGCCAAAATTACCGTCTCCAAAAAGCGAGGCGCAGTTTGCGCGGCATGCAGGGAAGAGAACACCAGAAATCCGTAGGCAAACAAAAACGATTTTACAGCTTCAAATGCGGCGTAGTCTGGGCGGTTCGAAAGGCCCAGCGAGATCAACGCCAACAACGTGGTGGTGACACTATGACAGCAAAAACCACCTGTGGCAGAGGATTGGATGCGCCAAGCCGCCGACAGGATGCCGGAATGACCCCGGCGATGATCCGGTCAGACGTGCAGAGCTTCGGCGCGAATGCGCACACCCAAGGCTTTGGCTACCTTGAGAATGGTGGCAAAACTGGGGTTGCCTTCTCCAGAAAGGGCTTTGTAGAGGCTTTCCCGGCCCATGCCGGCGTCATGGGCCAGCCGGGTCATGCCGCGCGCGCGGGCAATGGTACCCAGCGCCTTGGCGATGAAGGCCGCGTCATCCCCCGCCTCTTCAAAACAGGCGTCGAGATAAGCCGCGATGTCCTCTTCGGTTTTCAGGTGCTCGGCACTGTCCCATGTGTACAATTCCAATTTTTCCATGATTCACCCCTCCAGTTGTCGTGCCAACTTCAATGCCAGGGCAATGTCGGCCGATTGCGTGGATTTGTCGCCTCCGGCCAGAAGCACGACGAGTTCCAGGCCAAACCGCTTGAAGTACACCCGATAGCCGGGACCGTAATGAATGCGCATCTCGGATACGCCCTCTCCGACGGGTTCACAGTCGCCAAAATGGGCCAACTCCATGCGATCGATTCGCACCTGAACGCGCGCCCTCGCCCTGCGATCCCGCAGGCCATGGAGCCAGCGATCAAAAGTCGCCGTCGTCTTGATGCTGATCATGTGCAGGAGTGTATCCCAAATTATACACCTGTCAAGCCGCTGGATTCGGTTGTGAGGAGTACGCCGCTCAGTTACCGTACAACCATCCCGAAGCCCGCCAGCCCGCAGGCGGTTCACCCAGGGTGTCGATCACGGAGCCATATACTTCGGACTGGTATCGCAAAACACGATCCTCGGCGCTGCCTGGACGCCTTTCCACGCCAAGGCTGATCCAGTAGCAAGAGTATACCAACGCACTGAACGCGAAGCCCCCAATCTTGTCCATTCCCACTCCCAAATCGTTACTCGATCTCCGATCCCCGCTGCGGCTTTGCCTGTTCCCGTGCCTGTTTTTTCTGTCGTGCCCGCTCTTTCTCTTTTTGCTTGCGCCGATCCAGCAGCCGGCGATGCCATTCCGCCGCGAAGCCGGTAGTAGGGTCCAGCATTTCCTTGGGCGGATTCCGTCGTTCATGCGCCAGTTGATCATCCAGTGCCGCTTCGGGAATCTCCGTCCGTTTCCAGCCCTGGTCCGGGATCTCGATGCCGTAGTCCTTGACGGCAACGCCGCGGTCGAGGCCGGTGAGGGCGACCAGATGCCGAAGCCCCAGATCCTGCCGTCCACGGGCTTTCTCTATCGATCCCGTCTGGTAGACGATGTGCGCCCGGTTATCGACGCCCTCGATGAGCACGAAGCTGCGGTCATATTGCTCATCCAGCCCCGTACCCAGCACACGTCCCACCAGACGGTCGCCTGGCCGGATCTTCGTGACCTGTGGCGGACAGCGCGGCTCCGTCATCAGCGCCCGGGATTCGGCCAGCATCTTCGTCCGGGTCTGCAATATCTGCAGTTCCTTGAGAGCCTTGTCCCAACCAGGCTCCAGCCGCCAGAGATTCGGCCCGATCTTGTCGGCCACACCAATTTCCACGAGCTTTTCCAGTCGGGCGAGCCGGAGTCGGCGGTTTTCGCGTTCTTTGTCATCCAATAAGTTGACAGGCGACTCATCCACCAGCGAATAGCCTTGCAGGCGGTCGTCTTGCGGCGCGGGTGTCGCCTTGTCGAGAATTTGCCGATCCAGGGCGGTGAAACGTCGCTGATCCAGTTCCCGCTCCCGCGCCGCCTGAATTTCCCGTTCGCTGCGATATCCCAGGCTTTCCGTGAGAATCTCCTGGGCGGCGGCACGCATGCCCCGGCGAATCAGATCCGGCTCCAGTTCGAGCTTGCCCTTGCCACGAATCAGCAGATGAACATGAGGGTGGCTGGTGTTGTGGTGGTCGATGGCCGCCCACTCATAGTCTCGCCCGATCTGCCGCTGGATGCGCGTATTGAACCGGCGCGTCAGATCCCGCAAAGCCTCTGGCCGCAGCGGGTCTTCGGGTGCCAGAATGACCTTAAACAGGTGTGGATCGTTTTCTTCCTGCCAGGAAGACAAACGCAACGACAGGTTGACGCTATCGGAATCCCGGTCAAAGCCCTGGCCTTTCTCTCCGTCCTGCTGCGCGCCCTCGCGGCTCAGGTACTTGCCGTGGGCTTGCCACTGATCCGGCCCCTTGTTCCGCACATAGGACACCTTTACCGTGCAGCGACGCCCGGCATGCTGCAACGCCGGCCCTCGGGACGATGGGGCCTTGTAGAAATTACTCCCAGCATGAGGAAGCAGGCGCTTGATCAGAGAGCGTACAGCCCCTGACCCCTGTTTTCCCCGTGCCCGATGCACCTTATTGTGAACACGGGATGCGACCGGGCGATTGCGCCCCTGCGAGGATCGGTCGGGAGAAAGCTGATCGTCCAGCGTTTCGGTGGATGAGAGAAAGCGCCCCTTGCGGGTTTGCCCAGGTGGTATTTTGGGTTTCATCAGAACAGCGAAGACAAGGGAAGCGCGATACCCGCGAGAAATACCCCGATAGCCGCCAGTCTCCATATCGCCTGGTATTTCTCATCGCTGGCTTCCTTGCTCGCTTCCCAGAGGATTGCCCCCGCGATGGGTAACAGGACCACCCCAACTGGGGCACCGAGAACTGCGGCGGCAATCCGGGAAAGAACACTGGCATGGGCCGTTGGACCCCAGAATGGGTATCGGCCAGACGCGACGATGGCGCCGTATCCCATGCCCAGACCAGCCGCCAGAAGGGCCATCGCCCAGCCCAGCAGGACGACGACAGAGGAATGATGGGTCAGCGCATGACGGGTCACCCGGTCTTCGACGACGGCCAGCAACTGCGCCATATCCTTTTCGGAAATCATGATGTTCACAGCAGGCGATGGTGGCGGTTCTTTTTCTGTCCCCTCATGCTGGTTCCCGACAGGCTTCGCCGGAGGGTTTTTTTCTGCATCATCCTCATGCGGGAATGCTTTTCTCAGTTCATCGGACTCATCGGCGACAGTCGCCGGAAGGTCCGGCCCCGAGGTAATGGGGGGCTGCGAGGCATTCGCCTGCAACAGGAGGTCCAGGCGATCACGGATCTCCGCGAGCAGGCTTTCGACATGGGCGGGATCGTCCTCCGTCATCGGCTGCCGCTCTACCACCCTGGGGCTGCGCCCTGCAGGGGGCTTGCGCCCTGCGGTGGACGCCCGCTTTGCATCTGCCGTCTCCCGCTTTCGCGGCGGGGGGGCAGGTTCTGCCATCAGCTTTTGGCCTGACGCCTCCAGTTGTGCGATTTCGTCCAGTTCATCCATGGCCACACCCTGTCATCAAGAACATCGACAGGGTATAGATCAGCGCACAGAGGGATAACCGGCCTCAGAGCCCGATGCCTTTCAGGACAGGAGGTCGCCCAGGACTTCTTTCGCCATCTCCACCAGGTCCATCTGACGACGCGCTTTTTCGCCATGGATCTGGACCAGTCGCTGAAACTCCTGGTGGTCGAAAGGAATCACCTTCTGATGGACCCAGCGGTCAGGGTCCGTAGAGACGACCATCTTCATGGATTCCATCAATCCCCCGTCGTCCCGGTCTTTGCTCTCCCGATGATGAATGAAGCAAACTGCAAGGGACAGGAAGTCTTTGGTCTTTCGGCAGATCTGCCGGTCATCACTGATCATGGCGTTAGGTGCCCGATCCTGGATTGCCAGAATCAGATCCGGGTCCGAATCCTCCCGAAGATATTGCCCAACAATCGACTGAGAGTTGGACATATATGCAAAAATCCAGGGCACATTCAGGAGTGTTGCACCGATGTATAGATACCCTTTCTCAGCGCGGTAGGTCTCCAGCATCTTGCGCAGCAGGTTTCGAGAAAACTGGATACCCGTCTGTTTCCGAAGCAGATACACTACGCGGTCGAACTGTTCGATCAGTGTTCTCAGGATTTTTTGGGACACAGGAGTCAGAGAACGCCTCCGAGCACTCTTCTCCCGCGGCCTGGGCTTGAAATATGGGCAATTGTCCCGCTCTTCTGGATCGAGTTCTGCCAAATCAGGCACGGATTGCCCTGTGTGCCTCCCGAAGGGATTGTTGACCCTCGGAGGCAACCGATACAGCCCAATGATTTGAATGGGGTTGTCGCAGGCTGGGCATACGGCATATTGCACGTCCTCTCCTTTCCCGTTTTGGCGGTACCAGGGCTTATCTCGCAGCGTCTGCGCCTCGAAGGTTTCCCGATCGATATGTTGGGATCCCGCGTTTTCTGGCCGCAGTTTGTAGACGTCCATTCTCACCCCTCAAGCCTCAATCCAGGATGATAGAGTACCGCCTCGCCACCTGAATCCACCAATCGCTCGGGAGCTTGGGAATCCCGCCTTCCTGTTCCGCCATTCGCAGGCATTGGAGAATGGTAGATAACCCCATGGAAAACTTGTGATGTTGATCCTGAAGCGCAAAAACCATCTCCTCTTCATTCACAGAAGAATCCTGTGCGTCAGCACTGGCTAGATCTGCCCGGTTATCCAAAATAGCCTCGTGGTCCATACCGATTTTCCTCCCGTCATACCATCCAGAGCATCGACAGGGTATAGATCAGCGCACAGAGGGATAACCGACCTCAGAGCCCGATGCCTTTGCCCTTGTCCACTTCCCGCTTCTTCTCCGGCGCCCGATATGGGGCGGCATCCTTCGACGGGCCAAGCTGATTCCCGCGCTCCTGGATCGCGCGTTCGTAGATGTCCCGGGCCATTGGACTGCCGGGCTCCAGGGCAATCCCACGCTCCATGGCAACTTTCACCGTCTCTTCCAGGAAGGCACGATTGCCCTGGAAGCGCACCGGTTCCCCAAATCGGTCCACGGCGGCCTTCAGGCCAATCTCGACCGCTTTTCGCCGCTTCTCCGCCGCTTCATGCCCCAGACCCAGCATCGCACGGTTCGTCACCGTCACCTTGTCGCCATGATCCAGCACATAGGGCTTGCCTTTGGGATTGGCGAAGAGCACTTCCGGCGGGTTTTTGCGCTCGAATCGTGGCTTCTCCGGCGGCATGAGCGGCTCAGGGGACTTCTGCGATGTCCCTGGCCAATCCGCAAGGGGGTCGGGTTCCGTTATCGTCTTTTGCTGCGGCTCCTGATCGGGCTTTTTCCCGGTCGCGTCCGCGGGTTCCGCAATCTCTGGGTCTGCAGTCCCCTGGGCCAGAGTCTCGCCCCTGGCGGGGGGCAAACCCCTGGCGGGGGGCACGACATTCAGGGCTTCGCCCTTCTCCTGCTCCGGGTTCAGGGATGGACTGAAACTCAGGCCCGCGGCATCATGCCCCTTCGCAGGGTGCAACCCCGGCCCATCCCAGCGCCCCTCCTGCTCAAGACGCGCATGGACCTGGTTCGCCACAAAGCCCTTGCTATGCGGATTCTTTTCAATGAGGTTCCGGATTTCCCGATGCAGCGGGTCATCCTGGGGAATGAACGCGCGGTTTTCCGCGTCCATGTGGACGATGTGAAGCCCTGGGTTCTTCTCATCATTGCTGGCCACTACATCCATAGGGCCGTAGGACAAAAGGTGATTTGGTTGTGCTGCCATGTGACCTCCGCGCGAAATTGTCTCAACCATAGGCCGCCGCATCCCCCTGTGGATTCACAACGGCGGACTGGTACGACCGGACATCGACGCCAAATATGGCAGCCACTTCCTCGTCCGGAAGCTGATCGGCAACGCCGACCTGCCCGCCGATTCGGGAAAGGTACCCCAAGGCCTTGCGCACCACTGACATATCCTCTGTGTCGGAGCGGAGATAAATGACCTCGGGGGATTCATCGCGAATCAGCGCCTCGATCGCCAGCTGATACGCGCCCAACCCCTGGGGATCGTCCACCGGACGCAGATGATCCGGGTGGCCGCCAATCCTCAGATTGCACTGGTCCTCCCCCTCCGGGCGTTGACGGGACCCCGTCAGCGCCTTGAAAAATCCAAACATAACCGACTCCTTACAGTTCTATGCCCAAGGCATGACCGGCAATCTGTTTGCCGATCTCCTTTTTCAGCGCCTTGCCGGGCGTTTCAAAACCCAGCTCTTCGGCTCTCTCGGCCAGCTTGTCCACACGCCGTTGTGCGAGAAATCGCTGGGTGGAGCCGACCGGGAGCGATTCAGGGTCGGGCAGTTCACGGAGTTGCGCGAGGAGCAGCGCAACCCGCTCCCGGTGCGCGGTATCCCCTCGCTCCAGCTCTTCCTCGGCCCACTCCAGTAGTTCTTCGGCCAGGCTCATAGCTGCACCCCTTGGGAATGCTGCTTCTCCTGTGCTTTAGCTGGAGCCCTTTGGGCCTCACGCGCAGGTGCCGGGTTGAGCATCTTCGGGTCCACGCCCAAAGCCTGTTCGATGGCCTTGCCCTCCCGATGATCCGGGATCTTCTGAAGCGCGTCGTTGGCCCGCAGGCGCCCAGGGTGCTCATGAATCTGCTCCAGGGTGTCCTTACCCTCCAGATCCTGGCCCTTGGCGAAGATGCGCACATCCACCTTGGACGGCTGCGTCTCGGAGGGTTCCGACCGGGACAGCGAAACCAGTAGTGGGGCCCCATCCGGAAACTGCGCCTCCGCCTGCAAGCCGCCGAGTTCTCCCGGGTGAAATTCCAGCGGTACTTTCTCGTATTCGCCAGGCTGACCGCCGCGCCGCTGCAAGGTCCCCACCAAGTGCCCGTCTTTCTCATAGATGGACAGGTTGTGCCAGACTCCGTCATGGTCCTTGATGCCGGACTCCAGTGCCGGGAAGGCTGCCGCCTGCAAGGCTCCCCGCTCGTTCGCGACGGACTTGGGCGCGATCCCTTGCTCCACCATCCGCTCAGACAGACCAGCGGCAACCTCGGCGAAGTAGCTCTCCCTGGTGCTGGCGGCGATCTGGTTCAGGATCTTCCTGTCCTTCATACCGGCATCCAGCATCGGCTTTTGCGCCGCCTCCACCCGCTCCCGGGCCTTCTCGAAGTGCCCGGGAGTAGCCGGAACTTCCTGCCCGTCAGGACCCTTCATGGTCGCAACATGATCCACGAAAGTCCGATCATCCCGCTCCGTCTGCTTGGCGAAAGCGCCAATGCTGACTTCGCCACCGGCATGTTCCCGCGTTGCCGTATCGAGCTTGGTGATCAGCCGCTGGGCAAACTCGGAGCCCATGTCCGCCGACAGGATGGTCCTGCCGGCTTCGTTCTCCAGCGTGACGCGCAACTTCCTGAAGGTCTCCCCATTGGCCTGCGTTTCAGCTACCTCCGCACCCACCAGATTGCCTTTCAGCGCCTGTTCGTACCGTGCGCCATGTTCCTTCAGAGCGTCGCGGACAATCGCCTTGTTCTCCGGGGAGTACCCCTTCTTCCATTCCGCGTCCCCAATTTGTTCTCGCGCGGCTTTCAGTGCGGCGTTCGTCTGTTCGTCGTTGACCAGCACAAAAGCATCCGCCAGGTTGTTCCGTTGCATCATTCGGGTAGCCATCACTTTCTCCTTTCTGTCTCCAGCAAAAATTGCTCACAAAAACTCCGATATCGAACTGTTTCTATATCTCCACACCATGCTGCTTCTGCTGCTTCTGCTGCTCCGGCGGTCGGGCTGGGGCCTTGGGGGCAACACGCGCCGGATTGAGCATTTTCAGGTCCACGCCCAAAGCCTGCTCAATCACTTTGCCCTCCCGGTGATCCGGGATCTTCTGGAGCGCTTCATTGGCCCTCAGGTGTCCCGGATACTCATGAATTCGCTGCCAGGCGAAGACTGCGGCATCCCTCGACTGGGAAAAGATCTTCATATCCACACCGCCATCCCGACCACGGGAAAGGCCAACCGCCAGGAGTTCCCCGGACTCGCGCTCAAACTTGGCCACCACCCCATAATTCACGTCAGGCTGAAAAACACCGGCTGGCATCGTCTCCACCAGACCCGTCTGGACATCGCGCCGCTGCAAGGTCCCCACCAGACGGCCATCGTTTTCCTGCACGGAAAGGTTGTACCAGTCGCCGTCGCGGTCCTTGATGGCCGCAGCCAGCGCGGCGCTCGGGTCGCGGACAGCGATACCGGGGCTCACATCAGGGCTCTGGGAAACCGGCACAGTGTCGAGCCTTTGGACCGGTTCTGGTGCTGCCACCGTCTGCTCAGGCGGCATCAGCGCATCCAGCTTTTTGATGACATCCCGCGCGGCATGTACGGCATTGCCTGTCCACTGCCGTTGCCAGGCGCTTTCAGACGGCGCCCAACGAAAACCGCTGGACTTCATGAGATTGCGGACCTCTTCGTCAGGCTTGCCATCGAACCGGAACTGGATGCGGTTGATCTCCCTGTTCTCCCGAACCGTTCCCCAGGCATGCGGTGTCTCACGGTCCTCCATGGCCTGGGCCTTTTCCAGGACCTGGATACGCTCTTCCAGCCGCCGGATGTTGGCGTTGTTATTGCTGAGGGAATAAGACGCGAAGCCCACCGTGCCCATAACGTCCGGGGTCAGCAGGCTCTTGGCCTGCTCTGGCTTGAAGCCCAAGCCCTCCAGTGCCGCTTGCTGCGCCTCTGGTCCGTTTTTCTCATGCTTACGGATAGCGGCATTCGCCGCCTTCATGCGCTCCTGGGAAGACTTCAGATTCTCCACCCGCTCCCTGAGCTTTTTCACGGCATCCGGATCGTCCGCGCTGATGGCGTAGTCGTTGACGCCTTTGGCGCGGCGTTCGTAATACTCCGCCTTCTTCAGCAGGTCGAAGCCTTTGCCAAAGTTCTGGTGGATGCGCTCACGAAACTTTCGATCGCGCTTTTCGCTATGGTGGCCAACCAGGATCGGCTGACCAAAAGGGATGGCGTCCGCCATGCGCCTGGCCTGCTCGACGTGCGCTTTCGCCCGCGCCCGCGTCTTTTCAGAAAGGGCGCGATACCGTTCCTTGCGCGCCTCGATTTTTTGCTCATAGGCGTTCTTCCCGGGAGCTTCTGGTGCTTTTTGCTCCTTCTGAAGATCGGCAGCCGGTTTCGGGGTAACCCCTTCCGGCGCAATCCCCTGCACAATGCCCGCCTTCTCCAGGGCATTACGCACCATGCCATCGGCGTCCATGGCCAAAACGCGCTTGGCAAAGGCCGTGAAACGCACGTCCTTGACGCGGGAATACTCGCCCCGGTCATTGACCAGGTGGTACGTTGTTGCCGCGCCCTCCTTGCCAGAAGCCATGCGATCCTGGCCGCCCGCGACTTTCAGAGTCACATACTCCTGTCCATTCACCACCTGGCCACCGACATCCACGCGCAGGCCCTTCAGATCCGCCCAGGCGCTGACCATGCCATCCCGCAAGCTCCGAGCTTCCCGTTCCCGCTCCGCCAGCGCATTGCTTTCCCGCAAGGCCTGCGCCTTTTCAGGACCGGCCCACTCCAGCAACTGTGCGACCCGCGCCGATTGGGTTTTTCCCATCTTTATCCCGGTGACTCGGGAGAAGGCTTCCTCCGATGCCGGATTCAGACTGTTATGACCAATGAGCCCCATCATGGTCTTGAGATCCTTGTCCCGAATCGCATCCGTGAATTTCCCGATCATGGGACTGTCCGCGCTTGCCTCAATCCCGTGCTTCCAGTAGGTTGCCTGCACGATTTCCCGGGGTTCGCGCAGGGTGCCGGACTCCAGCAGTGACTTGCCATGCTCCCTGAGCCGCGCCTTGAAGGTGTCCCGGATTTCCCGGTCCAGATCGTGGAATCGCTCGCCAAGCCGTCTTGCCTGGTCGAGAGCGGTTTTGACGACGGGCAGATCGGAGATCTCTTCCGTAGCGAATGCCTGCGTCAGGCGCAATTCCGGGACCGACGATCCCCGGTTTTCTCCCTCCCGGATGATCCCAAAGGCATCGTCCACGCCCTTGCGGAAATCCCGCATCATGTCGGAGAAGCCCCGGAAATCCGCTGGAGCCAGACGCCCAGAGCGCTCGCGAACCTCCGTCACCAGCTTCTCTTCCCGCTGTGGCAACTGGGCGTAAAACGCCTGGTACTCCTGAATCGCCTGTTCCTTGCGCAGATCCACTGGGCGATGCTCTGGCGGAAGAATATCCGGATAGTGCTGCTGCTTGATTTCCAGCAGGGTCCGGGGTTCAAAGTGATAATCGAGTTCCGCCCCGGCACGGGTGATCTCCCGAATATTGATGTAGCCCTCTTGGGGATGGCCCAGACCCAAGTCCGCCAGACCAAAGGCTTGCGTCTGGTTCGGGAAGCCGTTCCCCTCATTGGCCGGATCTCCGCGATCCTTCTCGATGATGAACCACTGGGCACCATTGGGACCAAAATAGCGCAGGGAGACTGGGCGCTCCGCATCGGGCAGTCCGTCGGTCTCATAGGTCGCCGGCATCTGCCGGATGATCTCCTGTAGCTCCTGCATCTTGTCCGAGAAAAAGCCTTTTTCCTTGCTGCTGCGGAGCAACCGATCTGTCACCGAAGCCTGTTGGCCTCCAAGGAACGGCCGCACCTCGTCGGGAATCCTCGCCACAGGCTCCAGCGGCTTGCCGTATGTCAGGCTGTGTTCCGCATCAAAGGCATTGACCGTACTCGCGATGCGATCCCTGCGGGAGGCAGAATCCCTGCGGGAGGCAGAATCCCCGCGGGAGGCGGAATCCCCGCGGGAGGCGGAATCCAGCTTTTCTGATGCGATCTCGGGCGGCACCACGCCACTGACCTGATGACTGAGAGCGGCATCGAAACCCTCACGAGCCATGGTTCGGACGGCTGGGGTGACTTTCCATTCCCGACCGGAGCGGTAGAGGTCCTGCAGCCGGACTTCGGAGTCATCGATGCGGGTAACGATGGAAGGAGTATTCCAGTCTGCCCCGAATTGATTTCTCCGGGTTATCACAAAGTCTCCGACCTGAATCTGGGGAGCTTTCTCTGCCTCTGGAGCGAGAGCCCGGTCGAATCCCACGGCCTGATCCAGAGCGATCTCGCGGAACTGTCCGTCCCGACCATAGACACGGGCCTCAATACCCTGATCTGGCCCCGTCTCCGCCCGCAGGTGATAACGAACATCACCGGTATTGGTGTCCAGCGCCGCAATGACACGACCCGAGAAGGGACTGTTCGTTACGCCAGGCTCATGCGGTTCAAAACGCACGAGATCGCCGATCTGGGGCCGTTCCATGCGCTGCACCCCCGCATTCAGCTGAGCCGCGACGAGACCCACCGTGGCTGGACTGAGGTCCACGGCCTCACCATAGGCCACCGGGCTTTCCTGAAGCGATCTGGCCCATTGCGCGGAACGCTGGGGATCGGTACGGCCTTGCCGCTCAACGAAGGCTTCGGCATTGGCGACGGGATCGCTCAGGCCGGCAAAGTCCGGGTGTTCGCCTTGCCGGACGCGGTTGCGTATTTCAAGAAACGCTATCAGTTCGGGGTCCAGGGAGCGTTCCGGCACGGCTGCCGCTTGCAAGGCTGCCGCCTGCTCAGGCTGCCCGCGCGCGGTTTCGACCGCCATGAGCACGGCACGGCCCGCCCGGGCGCGCGAATCGTCCATGCCCATGGTGCGTTGGTACGCATCGGTTATCGGATCGATGGCGTCCAGATCCGGCCCAGGTTGGACGGCGCCCGGGATGTGCTCCACCAGGTCGTCCGGCAGTACCGTGGGCGCGATGTGGTCCGCCCCGTCCATGCCGGGGGTGCCGTTGGGCCACCGGTAGATGCGCCTCAGTCGCGTCGCTTCACCGGGCTGAGCGGCGTCAAGCACCACGCCCTCCATCTCTTGCCCAATCTCATTCCTGTATCGAACGTAATCGCCACGGGAGACAGTTGGTCGCTCCTGCTCCACCAGCAATTCCGGCGTCCGTTCGATCAGATAGTCGCTGATCCCCTGGGCATCCTTGATGGTCTGCATCAGGATTTGCTTGCGCTCTTTTTCCGGCAGGGCTTTGAGCCATGAGGCGAGATAGGCTGCGGAATTGCCCAGCTCCCGGCCTTCTTCCAGGTCCTGGGACGCGGGATCGAAGCCGATCCCCAAACTCGCTGCGGTCATGGCCGCTGACATCTCCGCCCGCAACTCTTCGACAGCATATTTCGGGCTGCCAAAGGGGTTCCGGATCTCTCGATTCAGCCGAGATTCATGACCTGTCCCATGGGAAAGCTCATGCAGAAGGGTGGTGTCGTGCCCCGTCGCGCGCTCGAAGCGCTCTACCGGCGGCATGTATACCCGGTCCTCAGAGGGGCGATAAAAGGCCCGGCCGCCAGTATGTACTACCTCCAGGCCCATATTCTCCGCCAGCTTCGGCAGCCGATCATCGGGTTTTCCCTCGATCTCCAGACGCGGGGACCGCTCCAGCGGGGGAATGCCGTCTATCTGTGATGCGTGAAACACCGTGTAGTAGCGCACGCCAAGACGCATTTCTGTGGGCTCAGGGTCCGCTGCCCCCTGTTCCCGTAGCCTGCCCATTTCCTCTTCCGTGCGCTTGTGCTCGTAGCGCGACCACTTTTCGATGGGAATCCCATGCTCACCCTTGCGCACCTGCCAGCCCTGCTCCTGGGCCTGCTTGTAGGTACACCAACGCGAATCGGACGGGTCCGGAGAGAACATCATGAGATTTTGGTAGTTCACCCCGCTGTAAGGCTTGCCGGTGACTGCATTGACCGGGGCCAACACGTCGCCGGCTTCCCAGGGCCGTTGCCAGGAGGCGGTTCCTGCCTCGATCTGTTCAATCAGCCTGTCGGCAAGCTCAAGACGGGGATCTTTCTTTTCGGTGTTGTTCCCGGAATGGGACGGGACGGGGACGGGCATCGTACTCTCCAGCGCAGTTAATCTTCGACTGGGGGGTATAGATCGGGCGATCGTGGTATAGCTTTATCGGGCCGGGATGCAAGGAAAGAACAGCCCTTCATCGCCATAATCTCTGCTAAAATTCCAGTTCAAGCAGAAAATCCGGGCTATATGCAAAATCTGGTTGGAAACCTATGGCCTCAGTGTCCAAACCCCTGACGATACTTGCTGCGCCATGGGTTGGAAGATGAATGTCTGTGAGGAGTGTGTGCAGAAGCTTTCTGGTTGGAGTGAGATGGTGTACAGTTTGTGAAACTTTTATCTGAGCTCTCTCTGGTTAGATACCTCCTGTAGAGTTTTCTGCCGAAGGGCGGGCCCAGACTGGAAGCGGACGTATGAATAGGCTAGAGTTGCCTCATGCTTAACGGGGTCTGAGAGGGAGAATTTAATTGTTTTGTCTCATGTGGACATGCCATCATAAAGGTCATAAATACAAGCAATTAGGCTTTAAAATGAAGGTGCTACATGGGACACAATGATGCATTCTGTCTCATCACAAAAAGGTGGTAGGGCTACGATTTCACCATTAACACCGGCTATGGGACGGGCTCTGTCTTAATCTCTAAGAGTCCTGGAAGCTTGTCAGCATCCACTTTTACACAGATATGCGATATGTCTCCGATATTAATGGTGAGGGCTGAATCCGTTTTACCGCCGGCATCCACGCATAACCGAAATTCACGCTGATAACTGAAGCGTTTTTGCTTCCTGAATGGAATATCTGCCATCGGGATCATCCCGTGAAATACCTCATTGTCGTAATATTCCACCAGCTTCCCAGTCGCTTTATAGTTCTGTATTTTTAGAGCCTTCTTTAGATTATCAAGGAAAGCTGCGGCTGGAGTAATAACGGCGAACTTGCCGAATTTTAAGCATCGTTCGTCAATCTTCACCTGACGTTGCAGATCTTCGACGTCCTCAGGCGCACAATCGATTTTCCCATCTATGGCTTCAAAACCGGTCGTATAGATGGCATACATACAAAACAAGTGTAAATAATTATGATGATCGAACGATAAACAGACTGGTCCGGCTAGATCTTTCTTTGTTATCTCGCAGTCGCCAATTTCCGGTATATTGAGCTTTATCTTGAGGTCATCTGGTTGAAGCCACGCCGCAACCGCTTCTGTCGAGTCTGTGCGCCCGTCGCTGTTCTCCGTTTCTACCTTCTTGAAATACTCAAGGGTATTGAGATATAGACCGCCCGTCATGAATTGCTCAGCGTAGCGTTCTTCTGTGAAAAACTTTATTAGATACCAAATAATCGGTGCAGACATGACACTCCATCCATCGTGCCGCATACTATCACACGTCAGCTATCGGGATGCTGTGATAGGTACCAAGAAACGGCCTAACAAATACGCCGTCATGACTGGACGACTCGCACAAGTACCGTATCCAAATAATGTGTTCTAGCGGGCGAAGGATCCTCGCGCCACATGACAGTTCAGAAATCGAAGGTTTAATCGACAGTTGGTTTCTGGACACTTCCGGGGCCATTTCCGGCCCTGAATCTGCCCCATCAACCCGTCTATCTTTCAGAGTCCGGCAAACCTCATTCCACCCGCGTTCCCTGACCCAATCCCTTGGCAATGAGCGTCAAAACCATCGCGTTGAGCGATACCCCCTCCATTCTGGCCCGCGCAGCGAGTTGGGCATGGATAGATTTTGGTACTCTGGCAATGAATTTGCCGGAAGCCACACCTCCACTATTCGGTGCCGGTACCGGCATCCCCTGCTCCTGCAAAGCCCCTATCACTGCTTGCAATGCTTCCCGGCCATTCTGTAATGCTTCTTCCACCGTTTCTCCATCCGCAATGCATTCCGTGAAGTCCGGGTAGGAAATCAGATACCCACCCCCTTCTGAGGGCTTCAGCGGGCGCATCTCGAACGGGTAATCTTCCAGGGCATACATGGTCATTCTCCTGCCACCAGGCGCAAAAACTTTTTGATGTAGACTGGCTTGATCGGTCGATGGGCGGGCACTGGCAGCGTCCGCCCATCGTGCCAGATAAATACGCAATGACTGCCGCCATCGTGTCGCCAGGTGATTCCGTGCTGACGGGCAACCACCTGAAGATCATCAATCTGCCACCCCATGGGATGGTTTTTCATGGCCTCACGCAACTTGATCGCTTTATTCATACACGAATGATACTACTTGTAACATCATTTAACATCATAGATGCCCTCTCCCAACCGACCGGTTTCGAGAGGTTTCAACTGGTAATCATTGCCGCACAGTAAATCAATGAGTTGCAATTCTCGAAAACCATTCTCAGTATGTCTTCACGCTTTCAAGTCGCGGTCACGAGTTTTGAGAACACGATGGTCAGTCCGCTGGACGACGGCTTCCGCTGCAATATTGTCATTGGCGTTCCCAGGCTTCGACTTCCCCAGGACACACTTCAAACAGCGGATGTGGTACTGGTGCCTCTGTTCCTTGCCATTTCTCGTAGAGTTTGCAGTTTCGCGTTTTCAGCTTGCTCATCAGATGAGCCCATTCGTAGGCCATTTGACCGGCAGTGACTCTCAATCTTACCGAATACAGGGCCGGCATGATCTTTGATTGATCAAAAGAGTACCCCCTTGTCTCAGCCTCAGTGTGCACGCCCTTCAGATACAGTGAGATAGCGCACCGAGGACATGGATGGATCTTGAAGCGTTCCAACTGTGGATGATTCCGGTAGCCACTTGTCTCATTGCGTAAGACGGCCTGGGCGAGGAGAGCCTCTCTCCAGAGCGCTACCAAACCTTGAGGGTCGAGGTACTTCGGATGCAAAGACCATAACCGCATGTCTTATGGAGCCCAACAGTAAATATAGAGATCGACCGGTTCGGACATTAATGAACGAGGCTAAATCTGGCCGCTTAGCTTGTCAACGCTGACATCGCTGTAGGTAGGCTTGGATGACGGGTCATGGCCGATATTACCGTTCCGTGTGCGGGCAGAAATGGCGGCTCCCGCTGCGACCCGGTCATTCCCATTCGCAGGCCGGGGATGATTAACCACTGGGTAGAGAATTTGATTGCTGTGCCACGACCGCTTGTTCAACCCTGTTCTGCACAGAACGGCACATATTGAGAATGACTCCAGTCAACCACTTCTTGCACACTACAGGCATTTCTCCCTTCACCACCTCATGATCGCTAGTCAACCTCTTTTTGCATATAGCCAAAATCCGCGAGCGCATCAATCGGACACCGGTGACAGCGGTCCACCTGACTCCTGACAGTGCCAAGAGCAAGTGGGTCGAATGGGAGACCACCGAGAGTCTCAAACGTGGCAAGGGCGTGGGTGTCCCTTTGGTTACCTGCCAGGCAAGACCATCCTGTTTCGGATATTGCGATTATTCGTTTATTTCGGTTACACTCCCTGCCATGATGCTGTTTGAAGCTCCCAGGAGGCTGCCATGACCACTCTCTCTCCCACCCATTCGTTGCCGACGGTCGAAGAAGTTGCCATCGCTCGCGAGAGTGGACGGGCGCTATCCGCCTTCCTGCAGACCCGTGCGGAAACCCAGCAGATCGAGATCTTCGACGACAAGGGCGCGTCTCATTCGGTCCGCGTCCCGGTGTCGGCGCTGCGCCTTCTCGTGGACGTACTGACCGAAATCGGTGAGGGCAACGCGGTCAGTATCATCCCGATCCACGCCGAACTGACAACGCAAGACGCAGCGGACGTACTCAATGTCTCGCGACCGTTCCTCGTTCAGTTGCTGGAGCGCGGCGAGATCCCGTTCCACAAGATCGGTACCCACCGTCGTGTCCGCTACCAGGACGTGATCGCGTACAAGGAACGGATCGACGCTGAGCGCAGCAAGGCCCTTGATGCACTGGCCGAGCAAGCCCAGGCGCTCAAGATGGGGTACGAATGAATGAGTTCGAACTTCATCGTCATCTACGACGCGTGCGTGCTCTACCCGGCACCGTTGCGCGACCTGCTGATGCGCCTGGCGCTGACCGATCTGTACCGGGCGCGTTGGACGGACATGATCCACGACGAGTGGACGCGTAACGTTCTGAAGCAGCGGCCAGAGCTTCTTCCCCACTTCTCAGGCTGCCCAAACCATGGGGTCCAACCTCAGGCTACCCCATGAGTGGCGCGGCGCTCACGCCCCTGATACGCCACTTGAGGAATCCAGCGGGAGTGATCCAGGCGAATCTCCGTGACCAAGCATCGGGATTTTCGGGCTAGCCAGGATGCCCCGGGCAGATCTGGCCGGACCGGATTGGAAATGCCCGTTCCCTGCGGGAACAGCACTACTCCGTGGCCCGCCTCCAGGGTGCGCAGAATCACCCGAAGCGCCATGGGTGATCGTTGGTCAAGGGCGACCATGCGCTGGTGGCCATTGACCCGGCCATACCAGGACAGCGCCCTTCGCCAGAAAGGGTGGCGGGCGTAATCCGGATCGACGGCGAAGAGGTAGCCGCAGTGTCCGTCAATCTGATGCAGGTAACGGGCAATGACAGGGCCGTCCAGTAAGGATGTATGAGGACGGACAAGGATCAGGTGACCCGGCATGGTAATGCTCCCGTAAGTGCTGATGGGAGGGTATAGATCGGAGTCTGACCTGTGACCCGTGTCGACCCGTGCTACCTTAAATTCCCATCCACGACACGAACTTTGCCCACAATGGTTTATGCCGCTGAAAGAGAAACTGCGACTCCCACACCAGCCGGGCCAAAAAAGAGGATCGGCAGGGACAAACTTCGACACCATTGACCGCCGCGAGCACATCGAAAGACAAATCCACCATCACATAGGCAAAATAGCCCATGGCCACGCCAACCACCGCCGTCAACGCCAGCAAATGGCCATCGGAAACAAAATGGTGATACGCCCACCCTGCCACAGGCAGAAGACCGCGTGCGTATCGCCAGAAAGAATACGGCAGAGGAACCGTCCCGCAAAAGGTCCTCCACTGTGCCAGCAACACCACCTCCCCATGCAGTTCCTCCCGAATCACCCCTGTGGCACTTTTTGCCGACGCAGCCTTGGCCTTTTTGAAGGAAAAGGCAAGAAATCCAAGGCTTGCTATGAAAAGGACGTCCAGGAGAACGGATGCGGCCATTTGAGGGTAGCGGCTATGCGGGAACAGCGCCTCGGCTTCAAACACCAGAAAAGAGCAGAAGGACAACAAGGCGATCAAAAGTCCAACCCAGGCATACCAGGAGGCGGCTTTTCGCCCCCATCTGCTCAACACCCAATCTTCCGCAACGACTCGCGCGTGGATCAAGTAACCCCAGCCGAGATCGGCGGAGCCGTCAGACCACTCCGGAAAACTCTCGTCGTTGATTTTCCGAGGCTCGCGTTTCGGCCATGGCCAAATCATCCCGGTCCCCTTGGAAACGGAAGACAGGGCCAAGACTACCGCAATCACAGCAGCAACCCAAACCCCGACCTTTCCCGAGCCCAGACATACCACTATCAGCACCAGGAAGAGCAACCACATGGGCCATCTCCCGAAGTGCAAAAGCGCTGATGCCAACAATCTGCTACGACACACTCTCCCGGCAAGGATGCGGGAGAACAAACAACGATAGGGATATCCATATCCAACATGACCCGGCTCCAGAAGGGGTGATGCCGGGGTATAGATCGGAGACGGGTCATATCGTGGAGGCATCTTCTGCGGCGCCGATGCTGGTCGCAACGGGCGTGCCAGAGCGAAGCGGCAGGCGCGGGCCGTTGCTAATGCGTTGATATTGCGCAGGATGCCTGCACGTTACCCCTTCTTTATCTTGCGTTCTGTTCTGTTCTGTCGAGAAATTAATTATACTTAAACCGTCCTAGAGGAAAGGAGATGCGTGATGTCAGCTGAGAATATTCTTCAGAATCAATACTTTTTAGGTTATGTTGGTGGTCCGATTGCTGGCGTATTCTACTCTTGGTTATTTGGAAATGTTGCGGTTAAGCAACAGGAAATCAAAGAAATATGGATTCATCATGTTTCAGCGCCATCTCCGAAGCCGAAGGGTAGCGCAGGAAATTCGGTAAGTAGTGTTGAAGAGGTGTGGCTGTATATACTCTTCGCCGCAGTTATGGTAGCAGTTTCTTCTTTCTTTATAGTGCTTTTTTTTGATCCCACATCTCAGGCAATAGCCACTCTATCCATCTTTCTCTCTTTGTTTACAGCCTTCGGCGTTTTAACAAATTTTTTGGTCTCAAGAGAAATACATACTCCTTACATGTTATTGCTATTTGTGTCTGCATTTATCTTTCTCTTAATAAACTTTATGGCGGATAGAGCGCTAGCTCCATATGCTAATTATGCAAACTCCTTGGCGGCTCATTATTATCTGGATGATATCTCATCCATCATAAATTCTATTGTTGCATTTTATAGTGGATTATCAGGAGTTCAGATTGCTTATTTCTTGCTTCTTATAATTGCGTATGTTTGTATATTTTTGACATCTATTGTTGCGTTATTTGTGTTTCTATTTTACTCGGTCACAGCACAGCTAAAACCTCAGTCGAGCCAGTTCGCCTGGAAAATTGCCAGGTTTACTCACAAGTATTCAAGAGCAGGTTACCTTTGGTTTATGATCGTTTCGCTTTTGTTTGCCTTTTTGACTTTCAAGGGCACGACTTTTATTTACGGGCTCAAAGCGCTCCATGCGTTAGCTAGATTCTCACGGTGATTTTTAAGCGGCTTGAATCTCGGGGCGGTCACGCGCTGTATCACTCGGATTACTGTTATGGCTGTAGCTCGTTTCCGCCAAAATATTTCTTTTTGTGGTGACTGTTTTATGGTTTTCATATGTCACCACATGCGATGCGGATGGTCGACATCTTTTATTTATGGTTTTGAGTTCATACACAGAACCAGCGATGAAGCCGCTAAAAACGGCCACTATAATGAACATCATTATTGACACTATCTTCATTGATTTTCTCCTTGTTGAATGTCAAAGGGTATGCCGTTTGCTAATAACGAGTCGCACCACCGCACATTGCCGCCAAGTGCCGGCCTTGTTCCCGACGCCCTGCGCAATCCACACACCGCACTGCCTGCACCGCAATCACACGGGCCTGGGGGATGACTTCCCAACAATCTAGGCAATAGCGGTTGCCTTGATCATCCTCATCAGGCTTTTCTTGAGGCGCGGAGCGTATCCGCGCCAGGGCCAGATCCCGATCCCGCTGTTCATAATTCGCCGCAATGTCTGCCGTATCGCCGTGCAGCATGGATTTCCCTCCGTGTCTCAGAATCGGACTCGCGCAAGCAGGCGGCGTGGCTGGCAAATGGTTTCAGCGCTGGTGATAAAGGGAATATCGTCGTCAAAGTCCTCCATCGGCGCGGCCCCCATGTCCCCGCCGCCACCACCATGGTGTGGTGCGGGACTGCCACCATCGGCCCCGTCGCGGCGGCCACCGATCAACTGAAGCCGGTCGCCCACGATCTCCGTGGAAAACCGCTCCTGACCGTCCTTATCGGTCCATTTTCTGGTGCGGATACGTCCCTCGATGTACGCCTGGCTTCCCTTACGCAAGTATTCGCCGGCGACTTCCGCCGTCCTCGCGTAGAGCGCAACACGGTGCCACTCTGTGCGCTCCTGGCGGTTGCCGTCCCGATCCTTGTAGGACTCCGACGTGGCGATGGTCATATTGGCTACCGCCGTCCCGTCGGGCATGTACCGCATCTCAGGGTCTCGCCCCAGATGGCCCAACAAAATCACTTTATTCACGCCTGCCATGGCTTTCTCCTTGAGAGATGACGATCAGTTCTTTTCTGGCTCGGTATAGATCGGGCGCGGGTCAGACCGCACACAGATCCAACAGGGAGCACTGGCGCGGAGCGTGCCGCTCGTACCAATCCGTAAGGCGCGGATTCAACCAGATCCTTTCTGTCCGCTCCCGATCAATATCTTCTCCAGCTTGCCCTGATCGGTTCGCGTGACAGGAGTGGGCGACATCCACAAAGGACCATCCTTGCCCGGATTCCAAATGATCCGAATATAAATCACTGGGATAGCCGGAAATCGCGACATAGGCATCACATGCTGAGAGTACCTGAAGCAGGTTTGCATGATCCTGGTCACTCATCTCATCGGCATATTGCCCGTCTCTGCGGGTGGCCTGGAGATACGGCGGGTCACAGTAGATGACGGCGGATGGGGTATCGAATCTCCGGACAACCGCAATGGCATCATCGTTCTCAATCAGCGCGTACCGCAGCCGATCCCGAACCAATCGCAATTCCGAATCGATGACTGCGGCCATGGACCGAGCCTTATTGTCAAAAACCTTGGCGAAGGCCCACGCCGGATTTTTGCGGGTGGATTCGGCGGCGAACGCGGATCTGGCGATATAGAAAAACCGCGCGGCGCGTTCGAGGTCTGGCAGGTTTGCCGGGTCCGGAATGGCCCGCCACTCGTAAAACAGTTGACGCGAGTAGGGGGTGTTCTGCAAGTACCGGATCAGTTCGTCTGTCCGGTCACGGAGCACACGAAAGAAGGTCACAATCTCGCCATTGGCGTCATTGATGACCTCGATGCCGGAGGGACGACGGGCAAAGAATACCGCTCCGCCACCAAAGAATGGTTCAACATAGGTCAGATCCCGCGACGGCGCGGGGAGGCGGGCAAGAATCTGGTCAGCCAGTTTTCCCTTGCCGCCCAGCCAGGGGAATGGCGGATGTACTCTCATACGGAGGCCACCTGCAATGCAGCCATTACCGCATGTTCATCATTCTCCCCACGAAGGTATGCCTTGCATGTGTCGAAAAGAGAGACCACTTCACAGCCGTCGGCCCTGCCAACACGCAGGACCTGCTTGCGAATATCGGTCAACCCTCGATTGCCCAGCAGTTCACGCAGCGATGCTGCTTCAAAGCTGATTTCGTCGGTTTTCTTCAGCACTTGAAGAAGACCAAGAATGGCACGGTATTCCCTTGCCTCGGCCAGGTAAGGTATGAGCTGCTTTGCAGCGATTTGCTGGTTACCCACCTGAATCAGAAGATCCAGGAACTCCCGCTGGTCAGCAGGCATCTCATAACTGTCGTCCTCCTCTTCCAGATCAATACCTCCGACCGCGATGGACACCTGCTCCTCCAGCGAAAGTCGCTCGCTACTGCCTCGTGCCTCATGGTCTCCCCTTTCTTCCAGCGCATATTCCAGGCGAACCTCTGTTCGCGCTCCATGAGCGTGGCTTCCATTCTTTCCAGTTCCCGCAATTTTTTCTGCCGCTTTTCTCCGGAGAGACTCTTGAGCTCCGATCGCCGCTGCCGGATGACTCTTTCCAGCGATGCTTTCGAGAACGTCGGTTCGTGTGGCAACACAGATTCCGCATCAAGCCGTTTTCGATAAATAAAATCTTCCATGGCATCACGGGAGGCAAACCGGGTATGCACGTCAACGAATGTCGCAATATTGGGGTGCGGCACCGTTGCCAGGTCGTGCTTCTCCGTAAAGTGTTGCAATGCCTTGGTGGCCGCCGTGACGGCAAGATCGTGATGATCGTCGCGATGATCTGGTATAGACCATTCAGCCGTCCTGATTTTGGTTTCGATGATTGCGGCTCCGCGCCGAATGGCTTCGGAGACGATCTGGTTCATCACGTGATTTT
>Ga0172381_10001856_pt1 | contig 24151 bp, 18 predicted proteins | sample Leawel6488metaG_FD_119754 | JGI IMG/M metagenome (GOLD analysis project Ga0172381, IMG submission 119754) | Leachate microbial communities from a municipal landfill in Southern Ontario, Canada - Leachate well 64-88 metaG | ecosystem: Engineered > Solid waste > Landfill > Unclassified | place... | reverse complement strand
GCGTGGTGGCGGGATCGGCTACCGCCATACCGGGCAGCGCAATGAGCAGGACCGCGGCGATGAGGTGACGGACGCGCATCATGGTGCCTCCTGGGCGATCTGCGCTTTGGTGGTGGCGATCTGTTGGCGGGTCGTGGCGATCTGGCTCTGCAAATTGGCGATCTGACTTTTCAGGGTCATTTGCCGACTGTTGCTGGGGGCGGTATTGAGGCGGGTCTGGATGTTGTCGAGCAGCACCCTGGCGAGGAGGGTCTGCCGGTCGGCATACACATAGTCGTTACGTGCCACGGCGTCCCTGGCGGCGTTCAGCGCCTGCTGTACCGGCGCAAGCTGCTGTGCGTTGACCGCGGGAGAGAGGGCGAGGATGCGTTCCCGCCCCGCCTGCACGGCAACGGCGTCGGAGACCCCCTGTTGTGGGCTGACCTGCACCATCTGCGCGCAGGCGCTGAGGCCCAGACTCAGGGCCAGGGCCATCCCCAGGCGGGGATGGAGACTTCGGTTCCATAGCGTGTTCACGTCAGCGTCACTCCTCTCCGCCACGATGATAAGGCAACCGGGCCTGAATGCTCCAGGCCCGGTATAATTGTTCGGCCAGCACGACACGCACCACCGGGTGGGCGAGGGTCAGGGGCGACAAGGACCAGCGCCAGTCTGGTTGCAGGGCCGGGTCGAGGCCGTCGGGGCCGCCGACCCACAGAGCGACATCGCGCCCGCTGTGAAACCAGGTGTCGATGCGCTGCGCCAGTGCCTCACTGTCCAGATTCCTGCCGTCCACTTCCAGTGCGATCCGCTCGGCTCCGGCCGGGGTTGCCGCCAGTATCCGTTCACCTTCCTCGCGCCGCCAGCGGGCCGGGTCCCCGCTGCGCCCGCGCCGTGCCAGCGGCAATCCCCGCCACTCGACGCGCAGTTGCGGCGGCATCCGCGCACTGTATTCGGCGACGCCCGCCTCTACCCAGGCCGGCATTTTGCTGCCGATGGCCAGTACCCAGAGGCGCATCGCAGATCAGCGCCCCTCGTTTTGGCCACGCATCTGCGGAAGTTCTCCCCAGAGCCGCTCCAGTTGGTAAAAATCGCGCACTTCCGGACGCATCACATGGACGACCACATCACCGAGGTCGACCAGCACCCAGTCGCCCACGGTGAGGCCTTCCTTGCCTATAGGTTTTACGCCTTCCTCGCGCATGCGTGCCATCACCGCGTCGGCCAGCGCCCGCAAGTGGCGGTCGGAGGTGCCGGAGGCGATGATGAGATAGTCGGTGATGTCGGTCTGTTTGCGGACATCGATGCTCTTGATGTCGAGCGCCTTGTGTTCATCCAGAACGGAGATGGCCAGGTCGCGAAGGGTTTCTGCTGTCGCCAAGTGTTATGATCCTTTGTGTCGGGCTATGGGCTCTGGTAGAGCCCTTCGGCGTCAATATAATCCAATACCTCGTCCGGTAACAGAAAGCGCGGGCTCTGATGACCGGCGAGCAGGCTGCGGATACTGCTGGCGGAGATTTCCAGGGCAGTGACCGTATGAAACAGAATACAGCCGGCGGGCGTCTGGCGCAGGGTGCCGACATCTTCGCAACGGCGCTGATAGAGGGCCTGGCGCAGGGCTTCGGGTAATTCGGCGGCAGGCCATCCCGGGCGCCCGGTAACGACGAGGTGGGTGAGGTCCAGAATATGCTGCCAGTGGTGCCAGGTGTCGAAGCGCAGAAAGGCATCCATGCCGATGACCATGGCGAGTACCGCATTCGGGCGTTGCCGACGCAGGGCGGTGAGGGTATCTACGGTGTAGGACGGCCCTTCCCGCTCCACTTCCCAGGAACTGACCGTGAATTGCGGATGGTGCGCGACGGCGATGCGGGTCATGGCCAGACGGTGGCGGGCGTCGGCCCAGGGGCTTTTGCGGTGGGGCGGATGCCCCGCCGGAATCAGCATCACCTGTGCGATGGCGAGGGCCTGGCGCACCTCTTCCACGGCGCGCAGGTGCCCGTAATGGATGGGGTCGAAGGTGCCGCCGAGGATGACCAGATCATCATGTGTAGAACTATGCATTAGCGGAATATAACCAAGGGCTGCCTGCGGGGGAAGTCGTCCGGCAGGACCGGCGGAGATCAGGGGGTGCAGCCCTCCGCGCTGACGTCACCACGGAGCGAGTGAATGAGCGCGGGCAGTCCGCGCACGGCGATGCCGTGTACCAGCACCATCCTCAGGCCGGTTTGCTCTTTGGTGGCGTGGACGTCGGGCGACTTCTTCCGGCAGAAAAGCAGGGTCGGCGTCGCTTCTTCACCGCTGGACTGAAGCAAGGCGGTATTGGCATTGACCGCCTTGATGTCTTCGGCGGGAATCTGCGCCAGGGGTCGGGTGCCACCCTCCTCGGTGCTTTTGTCAAACCCCTTCTCGTTTTCCGCCCACGCCGCCGCCGGGTCGGGGGCGGCGAGAATCGTGGCTGCCTTGGCGACGCTGGAATCTTTCAGAAAACCGACGGGGATCAGTTTTACTCGGAGTTGACCGTCGGCGACGGGTTTTTGCAATGCCTCCCAGAGCAGGTGGCAGTAGATGCAGTTGGGGTCGGCAAACACCACCATGAGTGGCCCCGCGTGGCCGATCGTGAAGCCGGGTGCCTGCATGGCCGCCGGCGCGATCTGTCCGGCGGGGACCTTTCCGGGTTGGGGCAGATACTTCTTCGTGGCCGCCTGGGTGATATCCTGGCCCTTATCGTTCACCACCGGGCCGAGCAGGAGGTAGCGATTGGACAACATCCAGAGTATCCCCTGCTGATGCTGGCTGTTTTCGGCGATGATGCCGGTGAGTTTTTGGGTGGGGCCCGGAAAGACCTTCACCACATGGGCCTTGCCGTGGAAGTTGCCCTGCACCAGATGCTCCGCAGATTGGAGATCCGGGCTGGTTGCGCACCCGGCGAGCAGCAGCGGGCCGAAGAACAATGCTCCCAAAGCCGAGCCTACGGACTTTCCGAATCCTACGCGCACCTTTTTACCGCCGCTCCGATCTTCCGCTTCCATGGCCCCCCCAGAATTTTGCAGGACGAATTTCATTGCAGCGTGGATACTAGCAAATGTGCCGGGGTCTGGCACATCGCCTGCCGACGGTTGGTCTGGTGGAGCTTTGCGACTATGCTTTGGACAGAGTCCGTTCATCATGGAGTACAGGTCATGGCGTTGACAATTCCCGCCCCCGTCCGGGAGGATGCCGCTGCCGATACGCCGGGTGTGGCGGTATTGGCGGCGGGGTGCTTCTGGTGTGTGGAGGCGGTGTATCTGGGCCTCGCGGGAGTGACGCGGATCGTGTCCGGTTATACGGGCGGCGCGGCGGAAACGGCCAATTACCGGGCGGTATGCACGGGGACGACCGGCCACGCCGAGGCAGTGGAGATTCACTACGATCCGGCGTTGCTGTCGTTTGGCCGGCTGCTACAGGTCTTTTTTGCGGTGGCCCACGATCCGACGCAGTACAACCGGCAGGGGAATGATGTGGGGACGCAATACCGGTCCGCGATATTCACCCTGAATGACGCGCAGACGGCGCTGGCGCGGGACTATGTGGCGCAGCTCGATGAGGCGAAGGTTTTTGCCGGACCCATCGCCACCGAAATCACGCCCCTGACGCATTTTTATCCGGCGGAAGACTATCACCAGGATTATGCCCGCCAGCATCCAGATCAGCCCTATATCTGTGCGGTGGCGCTGCCGAAAGTGGAGAAACTGCGCACGCGTTTTCCGCAATGGTTGCCTAAGAAGCAACGGAGGTGAAGACGATGATCCGTTCATCCGCAGGTTTTGATCTGACCCCCATCGATGCCGGGAAGCGCGCAGAAATGGCGCAAGGCTTGTCTGCCGAGGCGCGTCATGTCCTTTTTGAGCATGGCACGGAGCCGCCCTTCTGCGGTGGGCTGCTGCACGAACAGGGCGACGGGACTTTCGTTTGCGCTTTGTGTGGGTTGCCGTTGTTTCGCGCGGCAGCCAAGTTTGATTCGGGGACGGGCTGGCCGAGTTTTCAGGAGCCTTTTGCACCCGACCATATCCATGAGATCCGCGATACCAGTCATGGCATGGTACGCACGGAAATCCGCTGCGCGCGTTGCGACAGCCACCTGGGGCATGTGTTTTCCGATGGTCCGGCCCCGACGGGGCGGCGCTACTGTTTGAATTCGGCGGCGCTGCGCTTTCAAGGGGACACATCGCCGGACCCTGCGGCTTCCTGATCTCCGTCGTCGACGGGGTCGCTGCTGGCGGAGAGCGGGGTATGTTACCGGACAGTGTGCTGCTTCCGGTGGCCGGGCATGGTGCTCATGACCCGGATATGCAGCCCGACCAGAGGGAGCGTTGAGTATGGATACACGCCCTGCGGCGCAAGCGGACGTCCGTCCATTTACGGGACTTGCCGGCGCCACCGCGGCCCGGCGCCTCGCCGAAGATGGCCCGAACCTTCTGCCCGGAAGCACGCCAAAAACGCTGCTGGCCATCGTGCTCGGCGTCCTGGCGGAGCCGATGTTCGTGATGTTGCTGGTGGCTGGCGGCATCTATCTGCTGTTGGGCGACCATGCCGAAGCGATGTTTCTGCTGGCCTTCGTGTTCGTGGTCATCGGCATTACCCTGGCCCAGGAGCGCAAGACCCAGCGTGCGCTGGAGTCGTTGCGCGATCTCTCCGCGCCGCGGGCGCTGGTGATCCGCGACGGTCGGGAGTTGCGTATCGCCGGGCGCGAGGTGGTGCGCGGCGATCTCCTGGTCCTGCATGAGGGGGATCGCATCGCCGCCGATGCGCAACTGGTGCAGGGCCAGCTCACGGTGGACGAGTCGCTGCTCACTGGTGAGGCGGTGCCGGTGGACAAGCTCCCCAATCCGGAGCTCGGCGCGCTGGCCACGTCAGGCGGTGATGATGGCGCTGCGCTGTTCGCCAGCACCGTGGTCACCAAGGGGGTGGGCCTCGCGGTGGTGCAGGCTACGGGGATCGGTACCGCCGTCGGCCGCATCGGTCAGGCGCTGGCGACAACGCAAGAGACGACCTCTGGCCTGCAACAATCCTCGCGCACCCTCATCCGTAATCTGACGGCGATCGCGCTGTTGCTGGCGGTATCGCTGGTTCTGGTGGATTGGTTGTGGGATGGCCGCGCGCCGCTGGAAAGCCTGCTGTCCGGTATCGCCCTGGCGATGGCCATCCTGCCCGAGGAGATCCCGGTCATTCTCACCGTATTCCTGGCGCTGGGCGCCTGGCGTATCGCCAAAGCCAGGGTGCTCACCAGGCGCGTGCCGGCGGTGGAAGCGTTGGGTGCGATCACCGTGCTGGCGGTGGACAAGACCGGCACGCTGACGCAGAACCGCATGCAGGTGGCCGAACTTGCGGTGGGCGACGCCGTATTCGTGGTTAGCCAACCCGATCTCCCCGAGACCTTCCATACCCTGGTCGAGTTTGCGATGCTGGCCACTCCCATCGACCCCTTCGACCCGATGGAAAAGGCCATCCAGGTATTCGGCCATGGGCGTCTGGCCGGGACCGAACACGTCCATGACGACCGTCAGCCCGAGTTTCAGTATGAATTATCCCCCGACATTCTGGCGATGACACGGGTGTTTTCCGGCGCGCGACCCGATGTGCATCTGCTGGCGACCAAAGGCGCGCCGGAAGCCGTGGCCGATTTGTGCCACCTGTCCGCAGCGGAGCGGTTGGCGATCCAGCAGCGGGTAGAAGCCATGGCCGCACGAGGCCTGCGCGTGCTGGGCGTGGCCAGGGGCCTGTGGGAGGCTGGCAAACTCGATACCCCCTGGCCCAAAACCCAGCACGATTTCGATTTCCGATTTCTTGGCGTGATAGGCTTTTTCGATCCGCCGCGTTCCGACGTTCCCGCCGCTATTGCCGAATGCCGCGCCGCCGGTGTGCGGGTGTTGATGCTCACGGGCGATCATCCCGCCACGGCGCGCGCGATCGCCCGGCAGGTGGGGTTGTCCGAGCGTGCCGAGGTCATCACCGGCCCCGAAATTGCCGCACTGGATGACGAGGCGCTACGTCTGCGCTTGAAACAGGTCGATCTGTGCGCCCGCCTGTTGCCGGAACAGAAGCTGCGTCTGGTGCGGGCGCTGCAACAGACCGGCGAGGTGGTCGCCATGACCGGCGACGGCGTCAACGATGCCCCGGCGCTGAAGGCCGCCGATGTCGGCATCGCCATGGGCGAACATGGCACCGATGTGGCACGGGAGGCTGCGGCGCTGGTGCTGCTGGACGATAGCTTCGCCAGCATCGTCGGTGCCATCCGCAGTGGACGGCGCATCTACGATAACATCACCAAAGCTACACGCTTCGTGTTTGCGGTGCATATGCCCATCGTCGCGCTGGCGCTGCTTCCGGCGCTTCTGCGCTGGCCGGTATTGCTGCTGCCGGTGCATATCGTGCTGCTGGAGCTGCTCATCGATCCCGCTTGTTCCATCGTATTCGAGGCCGAACCCGCAGCCGCCGACATCATGCATCGGCCGCCGCGTTCCCTCCACGCCAATCCGTTTACTGCGGGCAACATCGGCTTTGCCATGACCCAAGGCCTGGGAATCGCAGTCATTCTTCTGGCGGGATCGGCATGGTTGCAGCACCTGGGCTGGGCCGAAAAAGACATTCGTATCAGCATATTCAGCGCCCTGGTGTTTGCACTGTTTCTGCTGATTCTCGCCAACCGCGACCTCATGCGTCCGGCCCTGCGTAATCTGAGTGGCAACAATTCTTTGCTGGCGCCCATGTTCGCGGGAGTGGGCGCGGTGCTCGTGGCGGTCCTGGCGATTCCTTTTCTGCGCGGTGTGATGGGTTTTGCCGCCATCGGCATGCCACCACTTCTGATTGCCGGCGGGCTGGTGGTGCTCTGTGTTCTGTGGCTGCAAATCGTGCGCTGGACAAACTATCGACGGTTGCACTGGACACAAAAGTAAGACCATTTGATAACTTGACTTTCTATCTGATTAACCGGTTAATTGTGCCATGGTTGGCGTATGGGTCACGCATGTCACGGAATGCTTTATTAGCAGGAACTATCACGGATTGGTGTTGCAAACCTTTTGGGAGAGAAAATCATGAACAAGCTGAGGCAAGCAAGGCGACTGGTCTATATGGCGCTTTTTGTTTTTTTAGCGCTTCCATGCTTTCCGGATGCATAATCGCTCCCCCGTATGGAGGCTATTATGGTGGAAGGGGCGAAGGGTGGCATCACGGTGAAGATCACTGATTGCAACGCTCCGGTGTCCATGCATCCATGATGGCTGGCAAATATTGTTGACGTATATTTTTGGTATAGGTGGAATCATATGAGAAAAAAACTGGCTATGATGCCATTGGTTATCCTCGGGCTGACGTTTTCCGTTGCCCAGGATGGATTTGCTGACAACAGGGGTTATGCGGATCATTACTATACGAGGCATCAGGCTTACTATGGCCCACGGGAGGACCACTACAGGTACCGGGATGAGCGCAGGTACCGGGATCACGCGTGGCACAGGGAAAATCGGCGGCAGGAATACCGGCATCGGGACTATCACCGTGCCGATCACTAGGAGCGTAAATCCAGAGATATAATGCTACCCGGTTACCCCGGAAGCGCATACTCCCGGAGTGTTTCAGGAGTTGCCTTCCGGGGCGGTAAACCGGCCCAGGGTTGCGTTACTACGGCCTGAATACGCGCAAAATGGCCGGAGACTTGCTTGCGTGAAGTGTCGCCATGCCAATATGACCCCACCAGTACAACCAGACAAATGAAGAAAGGAAGTCGTGCATCTTCTTGGGAAGCTGGTAGAAGCCTATGGGCGCAGCCACTCCATAATTTGGAATCAGGAAAAACATGATAAATCCCAGGAGGGCCATGCCGGTCACGGCAGCCAAACCAAAACCATGCACCATGCCCGGCACCCCGCCGCGCATCCCGCTCGGCGGCAGCTTTCTGTTTGCCAGCCCCCGGATATCGGTGCAGACGTTGTCCAGGTACGGTCCGCTGTAGGGGAACAGGTGCGAGCGCAGGTTTTTGTTAGAGAAAACCTGCACCCAGAATGCGACAACAATAACCGTTGCAAACATGCCAATCCACATATGCATATGAAACAGTAAATGCCGGAATGGAAGTTCGCCGACCTTCTTCCATATGGCCTTCATGTCAAGTTCGCTGAACAGCAGAAGCGTTACTGCCAATGCAAATCCCGCATGTATCCATCGGGTACTTCTTGGCCACTCTTGAATCTCTTCGGGCATGTAAAACTCCGTAGTTTGATAAAAATTAACAGTATGCGTGGCATATTGCAATTGCGACGGGTATTTTATGTGGTCGGATAAAATCCATCTACATTATCGGTGTCACGATAAAAAGTGCGCTGCGTGACCCCACGCAGTGCGAAAACGCCTTAGAACTTCGCCGATACCGTCATAAAATACTGCCGTGGTGCCCCCGGATCAGCCAGAATGGCACCGGCACTGTTACCACCGAAGTATCCACCACTGGTGATGTACTCAATGGGGTTATACTGGGCATCGAAGAGATTATATATTCCCACGGAGAGCTTCACGTCTTTCAGTGTCGGGATGTATGGGTTCAATCGGGTCGTTTTTATCCCAAGGCTGAGGTTGGAGACATTGTATCCCGGCTGCTTCTGGTGCGATGGCGCGCCGGTCCCGTTGTTGAACAGATACTCCGAGCTTGTGTATTGATCCACAAACTGGGGTGAGAACAGGAAGCCATGATAGTAGTAGCGATAGTCAATACCCGCGCTCATGGTGAGGTACGGGCTATAAGATACGTTGGCGCCATATAAGGTCGTACCCCCACCCTGCGGGGTATACGAAGTGTAGTACGAATGATTGAGCGCCAGATTGGCGAACAGATGCCAGTTCCAGGAGGGGTTGTCGGCAATCGCGATATTGACGCCGTTCACCACCGCATCGGCCGCGGCGAACTTGGTTTGGGAGATATTTGACAGGAAGGTCGCGATGGTTTCGTTGGCGAGAGTGTCGTGGTAGTAGTTGACGTTGAATGTGAAGTCATGCAACAACATCCAGTTGTGTACTAAAAACTTGGCGCCGACTTCGTAATCCGTACTTTTTACCGGTTTCAGGGTGTTTAGGTCTATCGTGCCGCCGTTACCATTGTAGGCCCCGTAGTTGTTATCCGTAGGATTCTGATAAGAACGGCCATAGTGCGCATATACCGAACCCCATTTGACCGGGGCAAAGCGGACCCCGATGGAAGGTTCCAAACGGGATATGGTATCCGACGCGCTATTAATGAGCGTCTGATTCTGCGCGCCCGCCGGAAGGTTGGGGAATGCCTGGCTCCCGTTGTTATACATCTGGGTCTGGTACTGGACCGCAGCAATGCCCGGCGTGATCTTGAAGCCGGCGAACGGGCTGAATGTGTCCTGAATGAAGCCCGTCAGATAGTTGTTATACAGAACGTCGCTATTGTACTGAATGGGGAAGGAGGGGCTGGTGCCCAGGAGTGTATTGTATCCCGCATACGGTGTGGTGTATTGCTGATGAATCCACGACCCTCCGGCCTTCACGAGGTTCATAGGCAGGCGCCAGTCGAAATACAGCTTGTCCCCGTAAGTATCCGAGCTCGGATTGTAATACTCGGAATTCACGCTGCTCCCTGGTACATAATTGGTAATGCGGTAATGCACTCGGTGGCCATGGCGATACCAGGCCATTTCGTGCAGCGTGACGTGCCTGCTGAGGTGGAGGTTCAGTTTGGAGTACAGCATGTAGCCTTGTACTTTCAGTTGCTTAAACCAGATGGACTCAGGCAGTGATGCGTAAAACCCGCTGGTCTGTTGGCTATACAAAGGCGCATTGGCGTTCAGGCCCTGGGTGGTGATGCCCGGTATCGGGGAAACCGGTATGAAATTGGGCCTGAACTCACGCGAACTGTCGACATAGCCGCCAAGGCTGAAGGTGCCGCTCCGGAAGGTCTTCACCGCCTTGCCAAAATAGGCGAGAGACTGGGACGGCGCGTTGAACGTACCAGTGCGGAAGGTGTTGTTTTTCGTATAACCCCCGGCCAGAATCGCGGACCAGCCGTCGTACATTCCCGTTTTGAGGTCAAAGTTGTAGCCGAGAGTGCCGTTACTGCCAAAGGTGGTGCCTATTTCAGCGCTCGGTTTTACGGATGGCTGCAGCGGCACAAAGTTGATGGTGCCACCGACGCTGTCGAACCACCGGCCGGCGGGGTTTCCGGGGCCGTAGGTCACGTTGATGCCGTGGATCATCTGGAGAATGGGGATTTCGTTGGAATCCCAGCCGCCGTTATGCGAGATCAGGTTGTTCATGGGGATCCCGTCAAACAGCACCGTCAAGCCATTGCGCTCGACGTCACCATTCACGGATGACCAGCCTACCTTTACGCCGCGCACGGCGATTTCATAGCGCGCGGTCGAGGAGATGCCGCCATAACCACGGACCGCGATGCCGGGTGCCAGAGAGAGCGCTTGCGCCGCCCCTGCGGCAGGACCTACACCCTGAATTTCACGCTTCCCAAGAACCGCCTGGGATTGGGTGGATTTGAAGATTTTCTTCTTGGTCAGCTTGCCGTCGGTACTGGCCAGCGCCTTGGCCGATTCAGAAAGTGCGCTGGCCGAAGCGTTTACCTCGCCAACACTGGTGGATTGGCCGCCAGAATTGGCACCATAAGCCGTTGTTAGAGTATTCCAGGTACAAAGCCCCGCGGTGCACATTGCGAACAATAACGGGTTCATACGATTCCGCTTATTCATTTCTTGCTCCTGTATAAGAATATGATCGTATAAAACTACATGATTTCATTAATGTTGCCCAAGCAACAGAAAAAATGATACAAGAGAATTGTGACACAATTATTACGTTTAAATGACCATAATATGACAATAAGACATTTAAAAACCGAGGTGAATGACTGATTCACCCCGGCTTAACATATTACTTCGTAACGCTAGAATGAGGCGTTTACACTTACATAAACCGCGCGTGGCATGCCTGGTTCCCCAAGTATCTGACCGGCCACGCCATAATAGCCGCCACCAGAAATATACTCGTAATTGTTGTACTGCTTATTCAGAAGGTTAAGGACTGTTACATTCACCGAGGCATCATGCATTCCGGCAAACAGATATCTTTTGGATACCTTGACCCGCAGCGAGGCATTGAATATGCCAAAACTGGGCAATTTCTGACTTGTGGGGGCTCCAATGTTGTTGTTGTAGATGTTCTGGGCACCGGTATACTGCCACCAGACTCTTGGCTCATAAAGAATGCCCGAATTATAAATCTGATAGTAGGCGCCGATGTTGGCGGTTTGCGCCGGCACATTAGAAATAGGCAGGCCAGCGTAGGATACCGGTAGCGAGTGCCATGCCGGACATCCCACATAAACCAGCAGCAATCAATGCACTCAATAAAGGATGATAACGATACTGATGTTTCACGGAACTACTCCTATTGTTGTTGCCTCCTGGAATAGCCCCTATGTTAATAGCCGAATATTGCACCCATGTGTCACTGAGGTGGCGTTGTTATGACATTGTTATGACGTTTCACACATTCTTTGGTGGTGAAAAGCGATATCCGAAACTATGCACGGTTTCCAGCCAGCCCTTGGCGCCGGCACTTTCCAGAATTTTGCGTAAACGATAAATCTTGACCACCAGGGTATTAGGAGCGAGATAGGTGCCCTTACCACCCCATAAGATATCGGCGATCTGCTCGTTGGAAACGACTTCGTCCGGATGGGTGGCGAAATAGTAAAGCAGATAGAAAAGCCGTCGCGGTAGACGAATTTCCTGTCCCAATATCCAGACACGCAGTGATACCAGATCGATGCAGAGGTTTTCCTCTTGAACCACCCGGACAGGCGCTTGTGTGCGCAGCTTTTTGAGGACACCGCATACCTGGGCGGTTAAGATTCCCAGCCCCATACCGGCAGGGATATACGCCTGCGCACCTACTTCCAGAGCCGCTACGGCGTTGGTTTCCTCGTGGCCTTCTCCCGCACTATCGCCGACCACCAGGAAGGGCAATTCGCCCTGACGCGATGCGAATTGCAGATGCCGCAGCCATTCCCCCGTTGTGGTAGACCACCCGAGCAGGATCATTACTTCGGGATCCCAACGGCGCACCAACTGCTCGGCTTGGGCACGCTCCGTGACCCGCATTACCTTGCCGCCAGTGCGTTCCAGAGCCATTTCGACAGGGACGATCGTTTTACCGTTGGTCCGTGCATTCACCAGCAGCAGGATCCGTGGGCCTTGCGGTGATTCGGTCCGGATCGGCAGGGGCGCGCGCGTCTGCGCCAACATCGCCGCACGTAGTACATGTACTGTGTGTACAGCAATACTGTTTATTAAAATCATGAACATAGTAAAAATCTCATACTTGCCGTGAAGGCGGCGAGCAAATGGAAGAAGCTCACTAGGGCATTGTTGAGGGATTGGATGACGCCCAGTTGGGGTACGTGTGTACCCGTGGGTTGACTCATGCAGATTTCCTTATGGGGCTAATATTGCGGCTCCCCCATAGGGTAACTGGCTTGTGTGACACTAATATGAAGATTGCATGACTTTGTTATGACAATAACGATAAGCATGCCGGGTTTTAGCCGGAGGAACCTGGAGGTATCCCCCAGGCATTCAGATACTGAATCTGGTGTGCAGGAGAAAGGCGTTCAAAATCTTTCCGGTGAGCGTGGAGGACGGCTCGCTCTACGTCGAAATCTGACCTGTCGGGATTCGCTCCAGCCTGGTCAAAGCCGCATGTAACCCGCTCATCCGCCGCGTCTGGCGCCGGATGGCGTTTTCCAGCCGCTCGCGGGGGGCGATGAGGGTGAAGCGTTTGCGGGCGCGGGTGATGGCCGTGTAGAGCAGTTCGCGGCTGAGGACGGGGCTGTCTTCCAGGGGAAGGATGAGGACGGTGTGGGCAAACTCAGAACCCTGTGCCTTGTGGACGGTCATGGCCCAGGCGCTTTCGGTGTGGTTGAGGCGGCTGGGCAGGATGGCACGGGGGGCGTCTTCGTTGTTGGGGAAGTAGACGCGCAGGCGTTTATCCAGGTCGGGCAGGGCGATGCCGATGTCGCCATTGCTGAGACCAAGGTTGGGATCATTGCGGGTGACGAGGGTGGGCCGGCCGGCATACCAAAGGCCGCGGCTCTGCAGGATGCCCTGGCGTAGCAAGTAGTCTTCGATGGCGCGGTTGATGCCGGTAACGCCCCAGGGGCCTTGGCGCAGGGCACAGAGAATGCGGAAGCCAGCGTAGTCGTTGAGGATGGCTTTAACCCACGCGCTATGTTGTTGCTGGTCTTTAGGTGGCGGCTGGCCCGCAGCTTGCCAGACGCGACCATAGGCGCTTTCCGAGCGGGCGAGTTCCAGTATCTGGTGGATGGCAGGGACGGGTTGCCAGGCGAGGGTGCCAGTGTGCGCCGTTTGCAGGATGCGGACGGCGCTTTCGGGGTGGCCGCCATGCACGGCATCCGCCAGCGCGCCGATTTCTGCGTTGAAGCGATGGCTGCGTTGCAGGCGGATGATGTTTGCGGCAAGGGGGCTGTGGCCGTTGTCGCCGGGCTGCGGCGCGGCACCGCAACTGGCCTGCATATAGTGGCAGGTCTCGGCATCGTATTTACCGCTGCCGAGACTGAGTTCGGCCAGCACCGCGCCCGCTTCGACGGAGGCAAGCTGGTCCTGATCGCCGAGGAGGATGAGGCGGGCCGCAGGCGGCAGGGCGCGGAGCAGGGCGGCCATCATCTCCTGATGAATCATGGAGGCTTCGTCCACCACGAGTACGTCTAGTTCGAGGGGGTGGGCAGCGTCATGGCGAAAGCGACGACTGTCGGGGCGGGCGCCGAGCAGGCTGTGCAGGGTGCGCGCCGGACGCAGGTGGGCGAAGGCGGCCGTCATATCGGGTATTGGGCCCAATTGCGGAAGGGTGCCGACCGCGCTCTGCAGGGATTCGTCGATGCGCACGGCGGCCTTGCCGGTGGGGGCGGCAAGCACGATGCGCAGGGGTGTGCTGCTGGTCGCCATGAGCAAGGCCATGAAGCGAGCCGCGGTGTAGGTTTTGCCGGTACCGGGGCCGCCGGTGATGATGCTGAAGTGGCTGCGCAGGGCGAGGGCGCAGGCGATTTTTTGCCAGGGGAGTGCATCGCCGGGTTCGTCAGATGCCGGGAAAAGTTGCTCCAGCCAGGGTCTTAAGACCTCGGGGTTGGCGGCATCTGCGACGCGCTGTTGGGCGCGCTGGCGCAGGGTCTCGGCGATGAATTGCTGGTCGCGCCAGTAGCGGCGCAAATAGAGGCGGGCGGCACTGAGGACCAGGGGTGTTTCTGCGCTGTTTGCCGGGTCGGAAGTGTTGCGCTCGGTGACCTGCACGCAGAGGCTCTGGGCGAGGGTTTCCGTCCATTGGGCGGCATGCGGCCAGTGACCGAGTGCGGTTGCCAGCATGGCGTGCGCCGGCGCGGGCCAGTCCAGGAAGCGTTGGGGCGCGTCGAGGAGGTCTTCCAGCGCGATGCAGGTGTGGCCTTCTCCCTCCAGCCTGGCGAGGAGGGCGCCCGCCAGGGGCAGGAGGGCCGGGGCCTGCGGGTCCAGGCGGACGAGGAACTGCGCGAAGGCAAGGTCGAGGGGCCGTAGCCAGCCGGCGCTGGTCCAGGCGCGGAGTTGGTCGATCATGGAGCTGGTCATGGGCTTACTCATGGCTGGGTTGCCCGCTGCGGCAAGCCGAAGAGGTCGTCGAGGGCGTCGAGCAGGGCGAGGTCGGCGGGAAGATGGAGCATGCCTTGCTCCGGTCCTTGCAGCCCGCGCAGGAAGAAGAAGAGGGTGCCGCCGAGATGGGTCTCGGGCCGGTAGCGGCTGCCCATGCGTTGGCGCAGCAGGCGGTGCAGGGCCAGTTGGTAGAGGCTGGATTGCAGTTCGTAGCGATGACCGAGGGTGGCGTCGCGCAGTGCTTTGGCGTGGTAATCGGCATCCTCGCTGCCGAGGACGTTGGATTTGTAATCGAGGACGTAGTAACGCCCGCCCTGCTCGAAGACGAGGTCCATGAAGCCGCGCATCATGCCGTGAATGACGCGCTGGGGGAGTCTGGGGCGATCGGCGCCGGGGAAAATATGCTGTTGGCAGATCCTGTCCAGGTTGTCGCTGCGCAAGGCGTCGCTGGGAAACCAGAAGGCCATTTCGCTCCGGGTGTCGCTGAGATCGCAGAGGGTCGCCGTGAGGGGGGCAAGGGGGGTATGGACGATGGCTTGCAGCCATTCGGCGGTCGCCTCGACCCAGTCGCCCAGGCCGGCCTGGGCACAGGTCTTATGCAGTTGTTCGGCAAAGTGGTTCTGACCGGCTTGGGCAAAGCCATTCTGGGCGAGGCGTTGCAGTTGGTCGTGGAGAAAGGTGCCGGCGTTCCTGCCTTGCGGGTAGCGATGCCAGGGGGCGCCAGTCTGGGCGCGCCGGGGCGTCAGTGGCGCCGCCGGGTCGGCAGGGAGTTCGCGCACCAGATGGGAGAAGCTGGCAACGCCCCAGTGCTTCTCGAAGCTGGCGGTGTACTCCGCGGGTGGGTTGTGGGCGTTGTTGTGGTGCCGCACGACCAGCGTCGTGGGGATGCTGTCCGGTAGCGTCTCGACGACGATCTCCGGAGAGAGGCGGGCGCAGTCTTCGAGCAAGGTGGCGAGATTGCGGGCAGGGCGTTCGCTACCCAGCAGATGGGCGATGGCGCTGCCGGTGAAGATATGGGACTTCCTGTCCTGGCGTTCGGCGAGGCCCAGCCAGAGAGCGTGTTCGGCGCGGGTGAGGGCGACATAGAGGAGGCGGAGATCTTCCTGCAACCGTGCCCTTTCCGCCGCCGTCGTGTCGCCGCTTTCCCAGTGGATGGCGGGCTGTCCGTCCGCGCTGTGGATGATCGTAAAGGGGTTGGCCCTGGCGGGCCTGCAGGTGGCGATGAAGGGCAAAAAAACCAGGGGATATTGTAGACCTTTGGCGGCGTGGATGGTGACCACGCGCAGCAGTCCGGCATCGCTCTCCAGACGCAGGATGTGGGCGTCGCTCTGATCGCTCCCGGCGGCGATGGCCTCGCGCAGGTGGCGAATGAGGGCGTCGGGGCCGTCGAGGGTGGCGCTCGCCTGCTGCAAGAGTTCGCCGAGGTGGAGCAGGTTGGTGAGGCGACGTTCGCCCTCGGGCTGCGTCAGCAAGCGGGCGGCAATACCGAACTGATGGATGCTGTGGTGGAGCATGGCCAGGACGCCCTGCCGCCGCCACTGCCGGGACAGATCCTGAAACTGCTCCAGTTGCGCCTCCCAGGCCGCTTCGTCCTGATGGAGGGCGTCCAGGGCGCTGAGGGACTGTCCCAGCAGCGGCAGGGCGAGGGCGACGCGCAGGCGGCGGGCATCTTCGGGTTCGGCCACCGCCTCCAGCCAGAGGAGCAGTTCGCGGGCTTCCTCACTGGCATAGACGGAATCCCGCTCCGAGAGAAAGACGCTGCGTAATCGGCGGTGGTGGAGGGCCTGACGGATGCTGGCGGCTTCGTGATGATCGCGGACGAGAATGGCGATGTCCTTGGCCTCCAGCCGTCGGGTGATTTCTCCCTCCCGCGCGAACCCTGCTTTCGGATCGTCGAGCAGTCCGGCAATGCATTCTGCGGCCTGTGCTGCGCAGCGTTCCAGATAGTCGCCTTTTGTCAGCTTCTCGCCGGCATCCCAGAAAGTCAGCGCGGGGGCGGATTTTCCGTTGATCTGCCAGACTTTCTCGTGGCCATGGGCCTGCACTGGCTGGTACGGCAGGGGGTTGTCGGCACCGGAGGCTGCATAGGCAAAAGCGCCTTGGGGGTTGTCGTGTTCGGCGGCGGTATAGATGGCGTTGAGGGCGCTGACCAGCGCGTAGCTGGAGCGATAATTGGTACCGAGCGCATAGTGGCGGCCCTCGGTCAGGCGACGTGCCTGCAGATAACTGCCGATGTCCGCGCCGCGAAAGGCGTAGATGGATTGTTTGGGGTCACCGATGAGCAGAAGCAGGGTGTCGGGGTCGTTGTCGGCGGCGTGGTAGATGTCGTCGAAAATCTGGTATTGCAGGGCGGAGGTATCCTGAAACTCGTCGATGAGGGCGGCGGGATATTTCTGCCGCAGGCGGGCGGCGAGTGCCGGTCCCTGGGCTTTGTCGTGCAGTACCCTGGCGAGGCGCTGCTGATAGTCGGCAAAGCTGACCTGCCCGCTCTGGGCCTTGAGCTGACCCAGTCGGGCGTTGATCCATGCGGCGGCGTGGGTGCGAATTTCACCGTGCAGTTGGGCGAACTGTTGAGTGATGGTCTCTAACGCACTGAACAGGGTATCCAATGTCTCGGCGGCGGGGTGGATGACGAGAGGCGGTTTGTTTTTGCAATACTCGGGCAGTTTGCTGGCAGAAAGGCGCTGACAGGTATCCGCTTCGCCGGGAATCCATATATCGGGGTGGTCGGCCCAATCACGCAATGCGGCGAGGGTCCGGGTGACCATGGCGGCGCTTAGGCGATTACCATTCAATGGATTGTTCGCTTTGGGACCGTTTACGAGCCCTAACAACCACTCCGCAAACCCATCATGCTCCGCCGCCCATTGCGCCTTGAGGGTGGTGAGTCGCCGTCGGGGCGCGGCGAGGGCATCGGGCAGCCAGTCCGCCAGCGTGGATTCGGGGGCGGGCAGGGGCGGATCGAGTTTGTACAGGGCTTCTGTTTCCTGCCGGATCTTGGCGGGGCTGGAAAAGAGCTGGAGGACCTCACCGAGGGCGGGTTCGCTCAGCGGGTAGACCTCCTGCCGCCAGAAGTCGCGCACGGCGTCGTCGCGCAGATCGGTCTCATCCAGGAGCAGCGTCTCGCGGAAGTCGCTGCCGGTGGCAAAGGCGTGCTCGCGCAGGGTGCGCTGGCACCAGGCGTCGATGGTAAAAATGGCGCTGTCATCCATGGCATCGGCGGCCAAGGCAAGCTGGTGCGCGGCGCGGGCGCGGACCACGGGGTCGGGATGGTCGGCCAGCAGCGCTTCGAGAAAGGGATCTGGCCGCGTTGGGTGTTCGGTGCCGCGGAAATACCGGGCGGCCGTTTGCAGGCGATCGCGGATGCGCTCCTTGAGTTCCTGGGTGGCGGCGCGGGTGAAGGTCATCACCAGAATATCTTCGGGCAGGAGGGGGCGGGGAAAACGTTCACCTTCGCTGCCGTGCCCAAGGATCATGCGCAGATAGAGGGCGGCGATGGTCCAGGTTTTGCCGGTGCCGGCGCTGGCCTCGATGAGGCGGCTGCCGTGCAGGGGTAGGTGCAGGGGGTCGAGGATCGTGGTCATGGATGCGCCTGCCATTCCAAGGTTTCCAGCCAGTCGGCGAAGGGACGGTAGAGGGCTGCGGCGTATTCTGCAAAGCCGCGTCGTTGCGGCCCGGTTCGGGCGCTGCTGAGGGCGGCGAAGTCGGGATAATCGCGGAACAGGCTGAGATCTTTCCGGACTTCTCCGGGCAGGCGGTCATTGCCGTCGTAAATGGGTGCCGGGTTTTTGCCCTGCAGACGGACGAGGGCGGTTTTGAGGGTGACCGGCAGGGGCTGGCAGAGACCTTCCTGCCAGAGTTCCAGCAGATCGTCCAGTGCGGCAATGGCGCCCGGTGGCAGTGGCGCGGCGCGGACAAGCACATCCCGGCCGACAACGACGCCATCGCAGCGCAGGCCGATGGCATTGGCGAGCAACTGCTGGAGCCAGAGGGCTGCGAGTTTGTCCCCTTCGGGTTTTTTGCTCTCTTTATTCAGTAGGCGACTGGCGCGGAGCTGGACGAAGGCGAGGTCTCCTGCATGGTTTTGGTACAAGGCGGGCAACCAGTCCTCCAGCAATATCCGGCCGTGGGCACGGTGAACGACCCGTCGTTGCGGCGCCGCGGTCCATTCCGTGCCGATCTCCTGCCAGACGGTAAGGACGGGAGTGACGTCGTCGAGCAGTGTGGTCGCGGTTCTCGTCGCCATGCCCGCGAGGGGATAGCGACCGCTGCGCTGTTGTGCCCGCACCCTTTCGGCAACTCGGTCGGAGCCGTTTTTTTCCGCGGCGCGGAGCAGGTCTTCGAGCAGGTGATAGGTCTCGAGACCGTCCAGCGTGAAGGGTTCGTCGTCCTCCTCGGCCGGATCTTCTTCGTTGAAGTTCGTGCGCAGGCGTTGCCGGTAAAAGGCACGAGCGGGCAGGCGAAAAAATTCCAGCAGCTCGCGGATGCCGCGGGGGGTGACCTCGGCAGGGTCGGGTAGCGCGGTGTTTTCCGGGGCGCTGTGCGGAGAGGGATACCACTCGCGGGCCCAGGTGCGCAGGCCGGGTTTGCCGGACAGATATTCGGGGCTGAAGGGTTGTAGGGGATGTTCGAAAGTGCGCTTTTCCAGGGACAGCGGCCAGCCGTCGCGAATGGCATCCCGTAACTGCGCCACCAGTAGGGAGGGCGCCCGTTCATGGTTATTGCGCTGATCCCGTCCCGCCCAACTGATGTAGAGCTCCTGACGGGCGGCCAGGAGGGCCTCCAGCATCAGATAGCGGTCGTCATCGCGGCGGGAGCGGTCGCCGGGGCGGGCCATGCCGGGCAGCGCCATGAGGTCGAAGTCCGGACGGGGGCTGCGCCGCGGGTAATCGCCCTCGTTCATACCGAGCAGGCAGACCAGCGGGTAGGGCACCGCGCGCATGGGCAGGAGGGTGCAGAAGGTGACACCGCCGCCAAGAAAACTGCGCCCCAGATCCGGCGCATCCAGCATCTCCAGCCAGGCGCCGCGAAATACCGCGAGGGGGAGTGCTTCGTTAAAATCTGCCGCGTCGCAATCCGCTTGCCATTGGCGCAGGGCCTCTTCCAGATTTTGCAGGAGGGCTTCGTCGTCGTCATCGCTGGCGCTGAAAAAGTCCGTGAGCAGGTTGCGGGCCGCTTCACCCCAGTGCCCCGGCACCAGGGATTCCACCAGAACGTGCTGCCAGTGCTCCAGCTTCTCCAGCAATTGACCGAGGGGGCCGAGGAGCGCGGCGTCCAGACCACCCACCTCGCCGTAGGCCTCGATCCCGGCGAAATGGCTGTCGTCGCCGTTGGCATAGCCGAGGCAGAGGCGTTGCAGGGCAAAGTCGCCGCTGTTCTGGGGACCGCAATGGGGCATGCCCAGCGCGGTCCGGTGCTCTGCCGAGAGCCCCCAGCGCCAGCCGGCCCCGGCCAGCCAGTGCTGCACGATGGGCAGGTCCTCCAGTTCCAGACCAAAGCGCCGGCGCAGGGCGGGGCAGTTGAGGAGATCGCGGATTTCGCTCTGTCGGCAGCGCTGCTCGGGCAGCCGCAGCAGCCAGTCCAGGGCCAGGAGCAGGGGCTGTTCGTCGCGGGCCTGCAGATCGACGATGTGGTAGGGAATGTAACGCCTGTCCTCCCGGTCATACTGATCGAAGGTAGCGCGGATGAGGGGCGCAAAGCCGCCGATCTCCGGGACCATGACAATCACGTCGCGGGGTTGCAGCTTGCCGGTGGCAAAGCGGTCCAGCAGTTGATCGTGGAGAATCTGCACCTCGCGCAGGGCGCTGTGGGCGATGTGAAAGACCACGGAGTGATCGTTGTCGTCCAGCGCTGTGCAGGTTTCCGGCCTGATGCCTTCCAGATCACGGATTTGCACCTGCAACTGGCGCAGGAGGGTGCTGCCCTGATCTTCGCTGAAGAGGTCGATGCGCGGAATGTCCATCTGCTGCTGCAATGCCGCCGTTTCATCGAACTGGTCCAGCAGATTGAGAAAATCCCGGCCCTGACGTCCCCAGGCCGCGAGCAGGGGGTTGCCGAACTGATGCAGGTCCTCTGTTGCGGTGGCGGAGAGATCGTGGCCGTTGCGCGGGGGCTGGCGGCGGCGTTCGTGCTTGAGTAATTCGCGTCCCGAGACGATGTCGGCCCAGTGGTAGCGGCAGGGGTTGGGCACCGCCAGGATCACCTGCATCTGCCGGCCCAGCGCGGCCAGCGCGGTCAGACTCTGTTCCGGCAGGGTGGCTGCTCCGAAGATAACGACACGGCGGGGCAAGGGCGTTACGGGGGGGTGCCCGGCATTCAGGGCGGCGAGAAATTGCTCATGCACCTGCGCCCGGCCCAGAGCCTGGTCCTGCCCGCGGCTGTGCAGGTCCTGCCGTAACGCCTGCCAGAGCCGGGGTTGCCAGCGCTGCTCGGCGGGCAGAGTCACCCGCTCGCCATCGCCCCGCCGCAGCAGGGACTGGTCTGTGGCCCAGTCCGCCAGCCAGTCGCCACGATAGACCTGATACTGGTCGAAGAGATCGGCGATCTGTGCGGCCATTTGCCAGCGCCGCTCCAATGCGCCGTCCGGCCGCTGTGACTGGCCGATAAAATGCCGCAAGGAGGCGAAATCGGCATGGGACAGCAGTTCCGGCAAGAGCCGCATCAATCGCCAGGTGAGCGGTGCCTTGTCCAGCGGCGAGCGGGCCGAGACGAGGCTGGTGCCCAGCACCCGTGCATAGCTTTCCCAGAGAAAACGCCCCGGCAGGGCGACGCGCACCGCTGCACAGATGCCCTCATGGGCTGCCAGGGTCCATTGCAGCCACTCGGCGATGCCGTTGCTCTGGACGAGAAAGATTTCCTCTTCCAGCGGCCGAAGCGGGTGCTCGCGCAGCCATTCCAGAACGGCATCGCTGAGCCACTCCAGACGGTCGCCGTGGAGGACGATAAAGCCCGGTTCGATTTCCGGATGACTCATGCGGGGGCGGGCGCCGAGCCGATGGCGTTGATGCCGTAGACACTTACCGCAATCAAGAGAGCGCTCCGGTCGCCGTCCCGGGAATAGTGCTTAATCTTGCGTTCTCCCCCGCATGAGTCGTATCCAGCAGGCATCTGCACGAAAGCAATCCAGTAAACGTCTGCGCAGGCTCATTCCCGCCTCCTCTTGGGACTTCGGTAAGGTGATGGGGCCGGGAGCCGTCGCGTTTAGGAGATCGATGTCCCGGCGCGCTTCGGCCCCACAAGCCCCGGTCTTGCCCATGTTGCAAGTATATACCAGAAATCCGGTAACCAACCGCCCCGCCCCTCGTGATGAACAACGAGGCGGACACCAGCAGGCCATCGCGGACTTTATTCGGGCGCAGCGGGCGTCATCGTCACGCTGGGTGGGGCATCCTCATTCCTTGCTGTCGACGAGGAGATTTTCTATCCGGCGATCCGGAATCAACCACAACAAGGCCAGACCCAGATAGATGAGTTTGGCCGCCGTGGGGGACCATTGGGCGGAAACGATGCCTATGAAATAGAGGGCGGGCGAGGCCTTCCCCTTCCAGTTCTGCCCATACGGTATTCCCTGGTCCCAGTCCGATGATTCCGCGCCCATAACGGTTCAATTCGGTTATTTTTACAAATCCCCCCAATCTGGGGCGGCCAGGCGGAAACGGTCCTTCTGATACTGGTACTGCCGCTCCCAGGGCCGCGGCGTCAGTTCGGCACCGCCCTGTTTGACGGCCAGCACCTGATGCAGCGCCGACCAGTTCCGCCAGAAGGCATAGGCGCAGCCCGCCATGTAGATGGCCCAGATGCGATAGCGCTTGTCCCCCACCATGGCGATGGCTTCGTCCTTGTGTGCTTCCAGGCGTTGTACCCAGTGGATGAGAGTCTGGGCGTAGTGGGGGCGGAGATTTTCCACATCCAGGACTTCCAGATCCTGCCCCGCCATTTCCAGTACCAGGCGCCACAGATGCGGGATTTCGCCGTCGGGGAAGACGTACTTGTCCATGAAATCGCTGCCGGAATGGTGGCCGTCTTCGTCATCCTGCTGGCTGGCGGTGATGCCATGATTCATCACCCAGCCACCTTCCCTGAGCACCCGGTTGATGACGCCAAAATATTCTCCAAGCTTGGCGCGACCGACATGCTCGAACATCCCTACCGAAGAGACCTTATCGAAATAATCCCGTTCGGGAATGTCGCGGTAATCCTGCAGGCGGATTTCCACGCGATCCGCCAGGCCCTCGCGTTCCATGCGTTCCTTGGTATAGGCAAACTGCTGCTCGCTGAGGGTGACGCCCACGCCCTGAATCCCGTAATGGGTTGCGGCCCAGCTCAGCAGACCACCCCAGCCGCAGCCGATATCCAGAAGCCTTTCTCCCGGCTGCAGATGGAGTTTGCGGCAGATATGGTCCAGCTTCTGCTCCTGGGCGGTGTCGATATCTTCCGCGCCGGTCTTGAAGTAGCCGCAGGAGTAGACCATGTTGCGGTCCAGCCAGAGCTTGTAGAAGTCGTTGGAAACATCGTAGTGGTAGTGAATCGCATCGGCATCCCGGGATTTGCTGTGGGCGGCGTGATATTTGCGGAAAATGCCGCTTCTGGGTTTTTTGGCGGGGAAGGCGTCGCTCAGCCCTTCCGCCACCGCGAGAATATCCTGATAGCGACCATCGATGCCGATGGTGCCCTCCACGTACCCTTCGCCAAGCACATCCAGGGCACTGCCCATGAGCATGCGCGAGATGAGTTTGGCGGAGCTGATGCGCATGGTAACGCGGATGTCCTGGTTGAAGGCGTATTCATGGCCATCCCAGAAGATGATGCGTAGAAACAGCGGTTTTCCGTTGAGACCCTTTTTGACGTGGTCCAAAAAGTTGGTGCGTAGATCTTTCACGTTGAGACTCCTGTCCTTTCAAGCCGAATGGCAGAAATGCCCGCTCATCAGTGCGAATGTCTGCCCCCGCGTTAAGTGTAGAACATCCACCGATCGTTCAAATTCCCGTCAACGTCTGTAACAGCGGGTTACGGGATAAGCCCGCTGCAATCATCACGGCATGAAAAGTGCCCTCCAGGGTGGGAATGGCGCCAGCGCGGCGTCCGAAACCACCATTCACTGTCTGGCATGCACGCACATAGGCCATGACGGCCTGTGGATACTGTGGCGCGATGTGGAGATGCACCATCTGTAGTATCCCCCAAAAGATGGCCTCCAGACGGGTGCTGGCGCCATCGGGGCTGAGACGCAGGCCGAGGGTGGCATCTTCGCAGGCGTGCAGGAAGACTTGACTCCGCGGGCGATGGGGCTGACCCAGAAGCCGCTGCAAGGCCCAGGCGATGCCGCTGTCGACCAGGTTGGGGTGACTGCCGAAGCCTCCGGCAGCGGCTTCCATGCCGTGCAGAATCGCTTCGGCGCCGCTACGCATGATTTCGGGCAGGGGCTCATCCGGGGCGAGCATGCGTTGCAGTTGGACGCAGCGCTGCCAGTCCCGCAG
>Ga0172381_10001855_pt1 | contig 24164 bp, 18 predicted proteins | sample Leawel6488metaG_FD_119754 | JGI IMG/M metagenome (GOLD analysis project Ga0172381, IMG submission 119754) | Leachate microbial communities from a municipal landfill in Southern Ontario, Canada - Leachate well 64-88 metaG | ecosystem: Engineered > Solid waste > Landfill > Unclassified | place... | reverse complement strand
GATGCTCTGACCCGCGTTCAGCACAGGCCGCTAACCGTAAGATCTGAACGTCCGTATAATTATATAGTGGCAAAATATCTGTGACTTCCGGTTCTCCCGTGGTAATGGTCCCGGTTTTATCCAGGGCAATGATATTTACCTTCCCTGCCATTTCAAGCGTTCCACTGTTTGTAAAAAGGATCCCATGTCCGGCACCCCGCGAAGTTCCTACCATGATGGCAGTCGGGGTGGCAAGCCCGATAGCACACGGACAGGCAATGACCAATACCGCAATGGCATTAACCATGGCATCTGTCCAATCGCTCCGACCAATAAATATCCATCCTAAAAAGGTCACGATGGCCAACCCAATTATAATGGGTACAAAATATTTACCAATCTCATCCGTCAGTTTTTGAATAGGAGCCTTACTGGCCTGAGCCTCCTGAACAAGTTTTACGATTTGGGCCAGGGTTGAATTTTTACCAATTTTGGTTGCTTCAAATTTAATTAGTCCCTCCCGGTTTATGGTCGCTCCGATCACATCATCACCGGGTCCCTTGGTAACCGGCATGGATTCACCCGTGATCATAGATTCATCAAAAGCCGAGCGGCCTTCACTGATAATGCCATCTACCGGCACTTTTTCACCTGGCTTAACCACGATAATATCCCCGACCATAACATCATCAATATTGATCTCGGCTTCCACTCTATCACGAATTACCAACGCAGTGACGGCACGCAAGCTCATCAGGGCTTTCAGCGCTTCTGATGTTTTTCCTTTGGCACGCGTTTCAAGATATTTTCCAAGGCGGATAAGGGTAATGATGGCAGCTCCCGTTTCAAAGTAAACATGAGGGCTATGGATCATACCAATGACAACAAACAAACCGGAAAAATAAGCCACAGAAGATCCCATCATAATCAACACATCCATGTTAGCGCTTCTGGCTCTCAGGCTTTTATAAGCGCCCAGATAAAACTGCCAGCCAACTACAAATTGGACAACTGTGGCATCCAACAACATGACATATTGATCATAGGGAAAGCTGACCAGCATAAAATCACGGGCCATACTGTAAACAACCAGGGGAATGGTAAAGATCAGTCCGATATTCAGCAAACGTTTCTGTTTACGAAGTTCTGATTTCCGGACCTGCGTTTCAACATCCTCCATCGCTTCATTTCTCTCGGGTTGAACAAGATCGAAACCCGACTTACGGATTCTTTGAGCCAGATCGGCAATGCTTATCATTCCGGGAATATATTCAACAACAGCATGCTCTGAGGCATAACTCACAGAAGCCGATAACACGCCATCCATCCTTGCAAGAAGTTTCTCCAGGGCCAGGGCATCCGAATTGTCATGCAAGCCTACAATTGGTAACTCGGCTTTTCCTGCCGGTATTCCATACCCGATCCGCTTAACATTGTCAATAATATCCCGCTCCCCGATTTTCAAAGGATCAAATTCGACCACCAACCGCTCACCTGAAAAATCAATATTCGCGGATTTTATTCCCGGTAATTTTCTGACACCGCGTTCAATGGTGGCGGCACAGTTGGTACATGACATCCCTGTAACGGGAAATGTGGAACGTTTCAATTCAGCAATGTTCAACAGAATGGTTATATGTGCCTGTGAAAATACAACTTTTTTACTTAATTTGTACCTTCGCAGAATGAATTCAAGGACAATCGCGTTCCATCACTTTGGATGTAAGGTTAACTTTGCAGAGGAATCTTACTTATCCAGACAATTTCTGGATAAGGGGTATGAACTACGGGATTTTCACCAGTCGTCCGACATTTATGTGATCAGTACCTGTGTTGTGACCGCGGTTGCTGAAAAGAAATGCAGGGCTGCCATCCGGCAAGCCCACAAACAAAATCCCGAAGCAAAGATCGCTGTAATCGGTTGTTTTCCTGAATTAAAGCCGGAAGAATTACGGCAAATGGAAGGTGTTGACCTTGTATTGGGACATACTGCCAAATTTCATTTGCTGGAAGAGCTGGAAAACCTTGGGCGCCCTTCCCACTTTGAAATAAAAGAAGAATTTATCCCCTCTTATTCCTGGGGCGACAGAACGCGCTCTTTCCTTAAAATTCAGGATGGATGTGATTATTTTTGTACATACTGCACTATCCCTTTTGCCCGTGGCCGCAGCCGAAGCGATACCATCGGGAATGTACTTAAAAACGCCGGTGAAATTGCCCGGCATGGTGTCCATGAAATTGTATTGACAGGCGTTAACATTGGTGATTTTGGAAAGCAAGGGGGTGAATCATTTTTCGGTCTTATCAAAGAACTGGATAAAGTCAATGGAATTGACCGGATCCGGATCTCTTCGATCGAACCGGACCTTCTACGGGATGAAATCATAGAATTTGTCGCAGGTTCAGGGAAATTTTTACCGCATTTTCATATTCCTCTTCAATCTGGCTGCAATAAGATTTTAAAAGCCATGCATCGTAAGTACGACTGCGAATTATATCAGAACAGTATACGGAAAATAAAATCACTGATGCCATTTGCATGTATTGCAGCCGATGTCATTGTCGGCTTCCCGGGCGAAACCGAGGATGATTTTGACGAAACCTTGAATTTTATACAACATCTGGATATTTCATATCTCCATGTATTCACTTATTCAAAAAGAGATAATACAGTTGCGGCGAAAATGGCTGAAATGATCCCTGAAAAAATCAGGAAACAACGAAGTGAAAAACTGCATGCCCTTTCCTGTAATAAAAAACAAATCTTCTACCTGCAGAATCAGGGTCGCCAGGTAAATGTCCTTTTTGAATCAGACCATACAGATGGATATATGCATGGATTTTCTGAAAATTATATCAGGGTAAAAACGCGGTATAATCCCGCCCTGGTAAATACGATACAACCCGTATTGCTGTTAAATCCGGATCCTGATGGCTGTTATATTGATGAATTAAAAACGATAACAAGATGAACCTAGAAAAACTAACATACCAGGTATGTGATCTGGCCAGGGATGTCGCCTCATTCCAACATCAGGAAATCCTGAAATTAAAAACAACGGATATACAAAGCAAGGGTCTCCATAACTATGTGACTTATGTGGACAAGGAATCGGAAATCCGTATTGTTGAAGCCCTGTCAAAAATGCTACCGGGAAGTGGTTTTATCGCCGAGGAAAACCCGGCGTTGACCCCTTCGGAATACACCTGGGTTGTAGATCCGCTGGATGGCACCACCAATTTCATCCATGGAGTACCACTGTATTGTATCAGCATCGGTCTTATGCATGGTCGCGAAACAGCGCTTGGGGTTATCTTTGAAAACGATTTACAGGAATACTTCTATACCTGGAAATCGGCCTCTGCTTTCCTGAACAATAAAACGATACATGTTTCGGAAACGCCCGTGATCAGTGAATCTCTGTTTGCAACAGGGTTTCCATACTATGATTACAGCGCGCTGGATGATTACCTGGCAATATTCCGGCATCTTTTGCAGAACAGCAGGGGACTGAGGCGCCTGGGTTCTGCAGCGGCCGACCTGGCGTGGACAGCCTGCGGTAGATTTGACGGCTTTTATGAATATGGACTGAGTCCATGGGATGTAGCTGCGGGCGGGTTACTGGTAAAAAACGCGGGTGGTCATGTAAGTGATTTTCATGGACAGGAAAATTATATCTTTGGAAAACAAATCCTGGCTACAAATCAACTGATTTATCACGACTTTTTGAAACTATTCGACACATGGAAACACGAATTGAATTAATCAAGGGAGATATTACAAAGATTTCAACTGATGCCATTGTCAATGCCGCAAATCCCTCTCTTCTGGGTGGAGGTGGCGTTGATGGCGCCATTCACAGGGCTGCCGGTCCTGGCTTACTTGAAGTTTGTCGTTTATTGGGCGGGTGTAAGACCGGCGAAGCCAGGATAACGCGTGGATATAAACTACCGGCAAAATTTGTCATTCATACCGTTGGACCTGTCTGGGGATCCGGGAACCGGCAGGAAGCGGAATTATTGGCCGGTTGCTACCACAACAGCCTTGCACAGGCAACCGGATATGATTGCAAAACCATTGCTTTTCCGAATATTTCAACCGGGGTTTACCATTTTCCGAAAGAACTGGCTGCTGAAATTGCTATCCGGGAAGTTAAAGAATATCTCGGAAATAATGACATTCCCGAGAAAGTCCTGTTCGTTTGCTATGATGATGAAAACTTCTCCATCTATAAAAAATTGCTATCTGAGGATATCAAGTAAATTGAGTTTTTCATCGAATAATTGTATGTTTTTATCGTAACTCCGGTTATTTTTATGCGTCTTTTGAAACATGAAAAAAGCGCACATTCTCATTTTATTTCTTCTTTCCGGAATATGGGTATTGGCTCAACCAGTCAAAAAAACAATTGATGCTGTTTTTGTCCCAGATCCCATCAAAATTGACGGTATCCTCGACGAGGCCGCCTGGCAAACAGCGCCCGTGGCAACCGATTTTATTCAACGAATGCCCTATAACGGGAAACCTGCTATCTTTAATTCCACTGTCCGTTTTATCTATGATAATTCTGGATTGTATGTCGGGGCTCAAATGTATGACCCTCATCCTGATAGCATTCCTGCCCAGTTGGGGCTCAGGGATTCAGAATCGCTTAACGCGGATTATTTCATCCTGGCTGTCAGCCCTTTCAATGACGGGATCAATGCTTTTTGCTTTTTAGTTTATGTTTCAGATGTTCAGGCTGATTTTAAAATTCCAGGGAGCGAATCGAATGGCGGTGATGATGACTTCTCTTGGGATGCAGTTTGGCAAAGTAAAGCCCGGAAAAATAAACAGGGATGGGTTGCGGAGATGAAAATCCCCTATTCTGCCATTCGATTTCCTACAAAACCAGCACAGGAATGGGGACTTAACTGCCAGCGCAGTATCCGGCGGTTCCGTGAAATAGACACATGGAACCTGGTTGACTCCAAAGTATCGGGGTACACCAATCAGTGTGGATTGCTGCAAGGGATAAGGAATGTTAAACCACCCCTCCGTTTATCGCTGATGCCTTATTTATCAGGCTACCTCGAAAACAGTCCCGGTGATGGCTCTTACCAGCTATCCTATAATTACGGAGCGGATCTGAAATACGGGATCGATCAAAGTTTCACCCTCGATATGACCCTCATACCTGATTTCGGCCAGGTAAGATCGGATGATAAAGTCTATAATTTCTCTCCTTTTGAGATCCGTTATGACGAGCGTCGCCAGTTTTTTACTGAAGGTACGGAGCTTTTCGACAAAGGAGGGATCTTTTATTCGCGCCGGATTGGAAATCAGCCCAAGGGTTACGATAAAGTATATGATGCACTGAATGAAAATGAAAAAGTGTCTGACAACCCCATTCAAACCAAATTACTAAATGCCTCCAAGATCTCTGGAAGGACTACCGGTGGCCTGGGAATTGGTTTTTTTAACGCAATTTCCGGTAATACCTGGGCTACCATAACAGATACGATAACCGGTGAAAGCCGACGTTTCCTTACACAGGGGTTCACCAATTACAATATGATTGTCCTTGATCAGAACCTTAAAAATAATTCCTATTTTGATATCCTGAACACCAATTACTTCATGCCTACCGATGGATATACCGCCAATGTGACCGGAACGTCCTTTAAATTCGCCAATAAAAAATATACTTATGCCTTTTCAGGCGATGGATTTGTCAGCCAAAAGTATTACAGCCATGATTCCCCTGATTTCGGATATCATTATTCACTGGGCTTTGGAAAAATTTCAGGGAATTTCCTTTTTAATGTTCAGCAGATCCTTGAAACGGATCAGTATGATCCCAACGATATGGGATTTAATTTGGTCAATAATAGGTTCAACAACAAGGTCTCTGTTGAATATAACCGGTATGTGCCTTTCTGGAAAGTTTTAAACTGGTATAATTATGCACAGATCGAATACAATTGCCTCTATGATGGATTAAAATTTACTTCTTTGCGGTTCAACGCTGAAAGCAACACCACTACGCCAAAATATCTGACAATGGGCGCCAATACGGAGATACAACCCATCGCGTCCCATGATTATTATGAACCGCGGGTTGATGGATGGATGTTCATATCACCAGCCTACGGGAACCTTGGAATATGGATATCCACCGATTACCGGAAAAAATTCGCGATAGACTTTTCTGCCAAAGGTTATGTCTCTCCTGCCTATAAATCATCAGGATATGGTTTTTCCATTGACCCTCGATACAGGATTACCGACCGGATTTTCATGACTTACAACTTCTATTATGAAAAGCTGATGAATGATGTAGGTTATGTCATGGATTCAACAAATGCCGGTGGAAATACAGTCATCCTCTTTGGGCGGCGTGACCGGTACACCGTGATCAATGTACTGGAAGCCAGTTTCATGATAACCAGCGCCATGAGTATCGACGTCAGGACCCGTCATTATTGGATCAGGGCGCCTTACTATTCCTTTTATGAGCTTCAGCAGGATGGGGGCCTCAATCCATGCCCCTACCCCGGGGATCAGGATGTAAATTATAACTTGTTTAATCTGGATTTTAGTTATATATGGAATTTTGCACCGGGCAGTCAGATATCCCTGATGTGGAAAAATGCCATTAATTCGTCGGATAACGACATTGAAAATGACTATTTCCATGATTTCAAGGATACCATGAGATCACCGGCTTCCAACAGTTTTTCTATCCGAATCCTTTACTACCTGGATGCACTCTACTTTAAGAAAAAAAAACAAGATCGAAGCTAACCGGGCAAAAGTTCGTTTCAGGGGAGCATCTTTTGAAGAGTATTTCAGGGCTCAATCCAAAGAACGGAATTTCCGGTTCCATATTCATTTTCTTCCCATAAATCATTCCCGGGATCCAGGATCCATTTATTGTCAACAACAAATTTGTAAGTATATTTTCCCGGTTTCAGCCGAACCGGGAAGGTCCATTGATGGTTTACGATGGCCATTTTATATCCGCTTTTGTTCCATCCGTTGAAGCTACCGCTTACAATTACTGATTTTGCATCCGTTGATTGGTCCAGTTTAAAGGTATAGTTGGGTTGGACGACCAGAATCGAATTTTCAATCTCCCCATGCCCGGTCTTGAAAGGATTGCCAGGATCAGTCATCCATTTCCCATCAACAATGAACTTGTACTCATAATTGCCCGGAGCCAGTACATATGGCAGCCGCCATCCTTCGGGAGTCCTGTTCATGCTCAATTCCAACTGATTCCAGGCATTGAAATTTCCGGATACAATAACTTTTGAGGCATTTTTATATCCTTTCAGCGTGAAAAATATCGGCTCTCCAATTCCAATGATAGAATTATAATTACCTGATCCATCCTGTCTTACCACTTTGTTTCCAGGATCGGGAATATACTCCCCATCAACAATAAATTTGTAAGCATGGGTGCCTTCCCTTAGATAAAGCGGTAATGCCCATCCATAGCGGGTTTTAAACATTTTCAGTTCCTTCCTGTTCCACTGGTTGAAACTGCCTGTCACATAAACAGCTTTCGCGTCGGTTTTCCCTTTTAAAGTGAAGAAATAATTATAGCAATACACGACCGAATTATCCTCGATGTAACCATCGCGGCCCCATAAACGGTTGAATGGATCAGATGTCCAATTGCCATCAAGAATATATTTATACAGATACTTCCCGGGTTTCAGCTTCAGCCGGATAGTCCATCCTGAATCAGAACGCTGCATGGGCATCTGGATTGTACTCCATCGGTTGAATGTTCCTGAAATATATACCTGGTTTACATCCGTATGCCCCGGTAAATAAAACCGGGCGCAACCATCGATATACTGGAATACACTGTAACGGGTGAATTTATTTACACCATACGGAGATGATTCACGTTGGGCTTCAATCATATAGCCTGCCTGTTCGTCATCAACCATGACGACATCTCCCGGAAGTGGCGAATTCTCAGGTGTGGAGGATAAGGACTTCGACAACTCAACGATCCGTATCGTCAACTTCTTTGTTTTCCAAACGATTCCTTTTGAGACAATTTCCGTCTTCCCGGCATAAACTCCAGCCATGACTGTACTATCCAGGTCAAAAAGCTGCACAAATTCCCTTTTCTGAGATGAACTCCAAAGAAGATCCAACCTGAAAACCAACCTCCCATCCTCGATACGGCAAGCATCTTTAGGGTTGATTTGCCCTACGACAGTGATCGCCGGTAAGACCAGCAACATGAAAACATACCCGATATATCTAAAGCATTTCATCCCTATCATTTATCGGTTGATTTAGAAAAAGTGATTCCCATTTCATTCCTGACAAGGTTTATACAAATTTCGCCCTGACAGAAAAAATCATATCCAAGCATTCCGTCAATAACCCTCCCATAGGATTTAGACATCCTATCCATGCTGGTAATAATTGTTTTCATCGTTGGGAACCGTCGCCCTCCCAAAGAAAAATCATTCATCATACCGTACAAAACATCTGCCTGACCGGAAGCGACTCCGACCAAATCTGATCTTTTTATTATTGTCACTGTACGCATAACCGACTTCGAAGAATAACTGCTCAGAACATTTGATTCTGCTCCTGAATCAAGACAAAAGTCAAGCGATTTCCCTCCAATCACAGCTTTTACCAAAAGAATATTTTGAAATTCTTCAACCTCCTGGACCAAATCAAAATGCCTGTTTCCCTTAGCCCCCATCCTGTTCCCTTTTTTATCCAACCGGAATAGATGTATCTCATTGTGATTCAAATCTATGACAATTTCCATTTGCTTTAACAAACTTAAGCCCATCAATCCCAATATTTTAACGCCACGCCGGTTTTCAATATGTCCCAGCGAGGTCACATCGGCCGACAGGTTGGAAAATTTCATTCCGGAAACCTCAAGCGATCTGACCGAAGTCCTTCCTACCCCATCGGTTGCGCCAGTCATACCACCTCCATTCTCTTCGTCAACGGCAATATATTTTCTGAAATAAGTTTTATTGAGCACTAATTTAGATGATCCTGTATCAAAAACAAAATTACCGACAACATCATCAATCCGGGCCTCGATCAGGAACAGATGGCCAACCCGTTTTAAAGGAATCGTGATCGACTCAATTCCATCCGGAGAACTTGATGCCGGATGATAATAGGCTGTGATCACAATGGGTTTTACCAGAATAAATTTGTCAGCTGCATGTAGTTTTCCAGCAAACAAATCGGTTGGCAGGTATAGCAGGGCGATCAGGAAAAGCAGAGGTAGTGTGATGGCAGATTTAGCCCCTGGTAACATAATGTTCACTGAATTTGCTACGAAATTATAATTTTTTATCTACCGATTATACAGCTTGTGATATTTTTACCTTGTTCATACAGATGTTGATGCTTTCTTCCTTGTTCTTCCCCCTGCCCCGGTTCAATTTTCTTCCCGGATCCGAAATACTTCAAACCAAAAATCCTCCCATTTTGATGGATTAATCTTTGGATTTAAGCGGTTTATGCGCTTTGTTTTTTAAAATAAAAAAACAATGCAAGTGGCCTGTAAACCGCGTGGGCAAACTTTGAAAAGGCGAAAAGTAGTACCAGCTCCATAGAGATCACAGTGTGGATAATAAAAACAACATGATTAACAAGGATATCTGCTTCAAGCGCTACCGAAATTTCCAGCCAAAACCCGGTGACTCCTGCTATCCATATAAAAAACAGAAATATCCAGTCAGCAAGACAGGTTTCATCGTAAACTTTGGTGATTTTTTTTAACCGGTAGAAAATCGCCAGTGACGAACCAAATAACATAAGCAATCCTGCCATTGTTCCTATTATCCGGCTGGGCCACCAAATGGTGGAAGCAGGATCTTTCAGGAGGAAATCGAGAATGGTTGCTGCAAGAAGGCCAATAAAGCCCCACATGATCGACCAGTGAATAAACCAGGGTTTAAGATAAAAAGGCTTTTGTTTCCAAAATGAACCTTCTTCTTTATCACAGGATTGGTAGCGTTTCATGGTCGCTATTTCATGGATCACTGCCCTGATTGCTTTCAGGAACGGAACTTTTTGTGGGGAAGTGTTTACGGAATTCTTCCGGAACCTTATGATCATTGCGGCCATACCCCAGATGACGGACACTCCTGTAATAGTAATAATGATGAGCCCAATGAAATGGATGACATCATAAGGAAGATAAGTAAAGATCCACCTGGTAACTTCCGTTTCCGGCTTCAGGATCAGGAGGAAAAATCCAAGAAATATGGCAATTGTCAATGTTATAAGGATAAACCAGGAGCTGCTCCTGAACATGAGCTTCGTGATACCGGTGGGTTCATAAGAAGCAATGGCGTATCGCCGGACCGCAGCCATGAATTGGCCGGGGTTGGCCTGTCGGGGACATGTTTCACTACAATCTCCGCAAGAGTAACAAAGCCATGGTTCCGGACTGGCCAGTATCTCTTTCTTCAGCCCAAGGATGCCAAGACGGATCATCATCCGGGGGAAAAAGAGAGATTGTTCTGTTAATGAACACACTGCTGTACAATTCCCACAGTTAAAGCAGGCCTCAAAATCTTCAGCGCCATATTTTTTCAGTTCATCAGCAAAATACGGGTCTATCTTTGTCATTATGGCTTGTTTTTAAGCTGGTAGCGATAGTATTCATCGTTATCATCGGTCCCTACAGGTTCAACAACGAAATATCTGTTCATGGTCATCAAATGCCAGGTGACCAATTCGGGCTGGATACCGGTTTTTATGGAGATCTGCGGAATGGTCTCAGGTCCTTCCTCTAATGATTTCATGATCGATCTCCATATTTGTGGAAAATCTTTCATCCCGCTCTCTTTCTTAACCGTTTCCTGACCGGGACTCTCCTTCTCCCCTTTAAGTCCCACATATTCTGAAAAACCGTCAATCATTCCCTCAATTTCAGCATTGGTAAACTGGGCAATGTCAATGGCGTCGGCAGGGCAAACGGGGGCACAGATCCCGCAGCCCTTACAAACAGGTTCATTAACCGACGCCATGACTTTGCCGTTCGCTTCAATTTTAAAAATTGCATCGTATTCGCAAACTTCCTTGCATTTTCCGCACCATGTGCAGGTTTCCGGATCTATGCGCGCTATGATGGGTTCAAGCTGAATAGTTTCCTTGCAGATGATCGCGTTGATTTTAGCAGCTGCCGCAAGGGATGACTGTATTGATTCGGGAATATTCTTGGGCCCCTGGCAACAGCCACCCAGGAATATCCCATTAATCACTGTTTCGACCGGACGTAATTTTGGATGTATTTCATTAAAAAATCCATCACTTCCAATGGGAATTTTTAACTTTTCCGAAACACTTCTACTGTCATTACGCGGGACCATCCCGGTTACAAGAACAACCAAGTCTGTTTCCAGCTCAAGTTCTCTCTGTTGAGTTAGTTGATCTTTAACCTTGATCTTTACATTTTTCTCAGATAGTTCTACTACAGGAGGACCACTTTCCTGATAGAGGATATAAATATCACCGGATTTTGAGGAACGTTCATAAAGGACTTCATTTTTACCATAAGTCCGGATATCACGATACAAATGAAAGGTTTTGATAGCTGGAAATTTTTCATGTACAACCAATGCGGAATGAATAGCAGAGGTACAGCAGATCCTGGAACAGTACTTGTTTTCACCCTTCGACTGTCGCATACCAACGCAATAGATGTAAGCAATTGTATTTACAGGCTTACCCTGGTAAAGAATTTTTCCATCAGAAGAATCCACGATCTTTTCAAATTCTTTCAGGGTCATCGCCCTGCTTCCAGATTGATAGCCGAATTCTCCTTCTTTGGGCTGAAACGGTTCAAACCCTGTTGTGACCAGGATAGCGCCGGCCGCGAAGGTCATGAACTCTTCCTTCCCGCCCGAAACTTTAATATCCACCCTGAAATCTCCAATGCTACCTGTGACCTTCTCAACCGATGTACTTGTAAAGAAAGTGATCTGCGGGGTAATTCTGATTTGCTCCAGTAAGGTTTTCACCAAATCTGATCCCTTTTGATTTGTCGGAAATAGAGATCCTTTCGTATTTAATTGCCCTCCGGCAACTGGTCCCTTCTCTACTAAAATAACCTGATTCCCCATGCGCGCTAAGTCGAGCGAAGCACGCATTCCAGCTACGCCAGCCCCTATAACGACCGCCGACTTGTGTGCTTTGATTTCAATATTAACAAGCGCCTCCGAGTTTGCAACCCGATTGATCCCTGCCCTGATCAACCCCGCTGCCTTATAAGTGGCTTGTTCCGGATGATCGGAATGCGCCCAGGAACATTGTTCACGGATATTAACCTGGACATAGTTATAGGGATTCAATCCTGCGCGTTCAGCGATGCCACGGAAAGTATGTAAATGCAATTTCGGTGAGCAGGAAGCTACAACGATACCATCAAGGTTTTTATCCCTGATATCGGTGATCATTTCTTTCTGGTTGGAATCCGCACAAGCAAACATGACATTTTTTGAGATGATCACATTGCTTTCATCAGCAACAATATCTCTCAGTTGTGCCACATCCACATAATCGGAAATATTGCCCCCGCAATGGCAGATATATACCCCTATTCTTTGTTTTTTCTTTTTTTCTTCCATGCTAAAATTGCTACATTTCCTTTGTCAATCCATCTGAATGGTCTTTATGATGGAGCGAAAGTGTAGTCAAATAAGCTGCGACTTCAGAGGCAGCTGCTCCGGCCGAAAGGATAGAATCCGGAATATCCATCGGAGCTGCAGAAGTACCAGCTACAAAGACGCCATCGACCGTTGTCCTGGCCGGGTTGAGTAAAAGATCCGGTTGTTTTACAAACTGGTATTCATCGGTGTCTGGCCGTTCAGTTTCAAAGGTTTGTAAAATTGAATTCCGGGGTAATACACCGACTGAGAGAACGACAAGATCATGGGTAAATTCCCTGACCTGACCTGTTACTACATCTTCGACCCGCAGGACAACATCTCCTTTTCCATCCCCCTTCCCTTTAATCCGTGCCACCTTCCCTTTGAACAGTTGGATCCCCATCGAAATTGATTGCTGGAAAAATTCCTCATAACCTTTTCCGAAAGCGCGGATATCCATATAATAGATCGTAATATCAGCCATTGGTAATGATCCCATTAATAACTGGGCCTGCTTAAGGGAATACATACAACAGATCTGCGAACAAATCGGGTTATTCCTTGCCGACATTCCGCAACTCCTGTAATTTTCCAAGCTGGAATCACGGGAACCGGCACACAAAACATAAGCAATGTTTCCGGGAATTTTTCCATCGCCCGGACGGAGAACATTGTTAAAGGGCCGTGTTGGGGCGATCAGGCGGTCCATCTGCAGCGAATCAATTACGTTGGGCAGCTGAGCGAAAGAATATTGCGGCTTATAGGCCGCGTTAAACAATTGAAAGCCGGTAGCAATGATGACAGCATCGGTATGGGCATTAAGCTTTTCCTTTTTTTGCGAAAAATCAATGGCATGGGCATGACAAGCGGTGATACATTGATGACATTCCCTGCAATTGCTGCAACCCAGGCAACGGGCAGCGCTTTGTTTCGCCTCATTCTCAGATAAAGTCATCTCCACTTCACAGAAATCCTTTACCCTTTCTGAAACCGGCCGTAGTTTATCATCTAAAACAGCCAGGAACTTTATATCAGGGGCTGAAAGCAATTTGGATTTATCTGCTGCAGGAAGTTTATCGCCAAATTCAATGTTGCAAAAATCGATTCCGCGAAGAAATTTATCCATGAAAAAAGCCGCTCTTTTTCCTTGTCCTGCAGCTTCGATGATGGCGCTGGGGCCAGTCACCGAATCACCTCCGGCAAAGAGCCATGGTTCTTTTGTTTGCAGGGTTTTTTCATCAGCTACAATCCGTCCTTCTTTATCAAGATCAAGTTGTTGGATAAAAGGAGATGTTGTTGGAAAAAGACCAATGGCTTCAACGACCAGATCTACCTCTTCTGTGTATTCGGAACCTTTGATTTCGACAGGTTTTCTTCTTCCGTCTGGATCAGGTTCCCCCAGTTCCATTTTAATAAGTACAACGTTTGTAACCACTCCATCCTTGCCGGACAACCGGACAGGATTCCTAAGAAGATTGAAATTTATGCCCTCCTCTTCAGCTTCCCTGATCTCATCCTTCCATGCCGGCATCTCCTCTCTGCTTCTGCGATATACAATTGAGACTTTACCAGCGCCCAGTCGTAATGCCGTCCTGGCTGAATCCATGGCCGTATTTCCACCTCCGATCACCATAATTTTCTTACCGGTCAGATCAGTTCTCAGACCGATTTTTGATTCCCTCAGGAAATCGAGACAGGAAACCACTCCCCTCAAATCAGCGCCAGGAATATTAAGATTACCGGTTCTGTGAGTTCCAACTCCCACGAAAACAGCATCATAACCATGTTCTTTCAGATTCATGAGGTTACCAACCGGATGGTTACATTCAATTTCGACGCCAAGTGACGTTATATTTTCAATATCTCTGTCAACCACAGTGTTGGGAAGCCTGTAGGCAGGAAGGGCCAGCTTTAACATTCCTCCAGCCTCCGGCGCTGCTTCAAAAATTTTCACGTGATGTCCACTGAGCGCAAGATGATAGGCAGCAGTCAGACCGGCTGGTCCTGAACCAACGACAGCGACCCTTTTCCCTGTTTTGAGATCAACGTTCTTTACAGGAGCAACCGGATATTTATGATAATAATCTTCGGTGAAAAATCTTTTAATCCTCCTGATATCAACAGCTCCTTCAAGGTTTTTCCGGGTACATTCACCCTGGCAGGGCGCATAACATGCCCTGCCTAAACTGCCGGGGATCGGAATATCTTCTAAATGAAGGTGCATGGCATCTTCATATTGTCCGTTCCTGACCAGGGAAATATATCCAAAGGGCTTAACTCCTCCGGGGCAGCCAGCTATACATGGAGCAGAAGTATCCAGACGTTCGATGGCGGCAATCCTCGGGTTGGCAAGACTGAAAGGTATGTATGCCACTTTACGTCCGGCCAGGTGCGCGTTGTATTCATCAGATCTGACTTCGGGGCACGCCATTTCACATTCCTGGCATCCGGTGCAGGCTTCCGGTTTAACGTACCTGGGATGTTTGGTGACATCAATATGAAAACCGTTTTCGTTGCGCTGAATACGGCCGATCTCTGAATTCAGTAATAAAGTAATGTTCGGATGCCGCGCAGTTTCAGACATTTTAGGAGTAGTAATACAGGCAGCACAATCCAGGGTTGGAAAGACTTTGCTTAATTGGATCATCTTTCCGCCGATAGATAAACCTTTCTCAACGAGCAATACCCTGTAATCCATGTTTGCTAATGAAAGTGCAGCTTCCTGACCGGCGATTCCCCCTCCGATGACCAATACATCGTACTTTTTATCTTCTACCGTCATGAAAGTTCCATTAATATTTTGGTAAAATTGTCCATGTGCCTGGCAAAAGGTTCAGCACAAACCGAGCAGACAGCCGCCATGCGGATGCGTTTTGGATTGATATTCTTTTCCTTCATCTGACATTGACACGTCTCAATAATATCATTTGTTAGCTCCGGGCAACGGGAACTGAAGGAGCATTCGTGACCATCCGCGGCGATAAAGACGCCGTCAAATCCACTTTCCAGAGCATGCATGACCCATCTCGGCTTAATACCTGATGAACAAGGCAGACTGATCACATAAACGGACGGGGAATAATGGATTTTACGTAAACCGGCCTGGTCAATTCCCGGATCAGAAATTTTTTCACTAGAGAAAACCAGTATCCGTGGCAATTTTTTTGTTTCCAGTGATCTACGCTTTTTTTACAAACAACCTTGAATAACTGTCTTCTTCAACGATCCCTAAAAATTCATGGTTCATCTTCTGACACCATTTCGGAATGTCATTTTTTGTGCCCTCCTCAGAGGAATAGATTTCCATGATTTCACTGGAAGCTATTTCCCCAATGGCTTTTTTTGCAGCTAACAATGGCCCGGGGCAAGCAGTTCCGCGTGCATCAACAATTTTGTTGGATTTCAAATCTTTCAGTTCTTCTGTGCTCATTTGATTTTCCTGTTTGTTATATAAATAATTGAATTTTACTTTCCTGTGCATCGGACAAAAAGGTAGCTACACCGCAAACCGTGAGACCCGGATAATCTATCATTTCTTCCTTCCTGAATCCCATGAGGTTCATCGACATCTCACAAATATTAATCTCGATACCCAGCTCGCCTGCAGTTTTCAACATTTCATCAAGTGAAGCCACCTTGTTCTTTTTCATGATCCCTTTGATCATTGATGTTCCCATCCCTCCCATGTTCATTTTTGAGAGCTTTAATCTGGAAGCGCCTTTGGGTAGCATCATCCCAAACATTTTTTCAATCAGTTTTTTCCCTTTCACGATCTTGTCCCGATCCCGTAAGGCAGAAATGGCCCAAAAGGTAAAAAACAGTTTGACCTTCATGTCATAAGCAGCTGCACCTGTGGCTATGATCAATGCCGCTAAAACTTTATCCATATCACCGGAAAATACCACCATTGATAATTGATCTTTGGTCCCCTCTTTTAATTGTGTAACCTGCTTTCTCAGTTCAACAATCTGTTGTTCAAATTCTGTGCCCATCATAAAAAACCCTTTTATATAGATATAGTTATATATTTGATTACAAAAATAGCTGATAGGGCGATATTAAAGCGCGGAATGAATGTGATAGGTTTCAACCTATATTGTGATAATTATCACAAATCAAAAATTTCCCAGACAACAAAAAATCAGGTGCAAAGTACGGGTTCTTAAAAAAACGCGATCTTTGTATAAAAAACGAGGATCAACCATTAATTGTGTTTTCCGAAACCCTTTCCATTCCAACTTCCTGCTGTGATTGCAGGGACAAATCCTGTGCTGCGGCTGTATTAAGCATGGCCGAAATAAATCTCGTGAATGAAAATCACCGCGAGGCTGAATTTAAAAAAGGGAATATCCTGACTCATGAAGGTTCGATGACCTCTCACATTATTTATCTTAAGTCGGGCCTGGTCAAGGAATATGTTAAAAGCAATAACGAAAAAGAACACATCCTGCAAATCATAAAAAAATTCTCATATCTTGGGCTCCCTTCCCTGTTCGGGGACCGGATCAATCATTATTCCTATGCTGCCCTGGAAGATATTAAAGTATGTTACATCGATGCCGGCATCTTCAATCAACTGGTCAAACAAAACGGAAATTTTGCGTATGAGATACTGGTTTCCATTTCGCGGGAAAGCCTGAATAACTTCCATCGTTTCATGCGTCAATCGCAAAAAAAGACCTATGGCCGGATGGCGGATGCCATTCTTTATTTTTCGACGATCATCTTTGAACAAAATACATTTGATATTCCATTTTCGCGCCAGGAGCTTGCTGACTTAATTGGAATTTCAAGGGAGAGCGCGACCCGCGTCTTAATAAAATTCAGGGATGATGGTATTTTATCCCTGGAGGGAAGGGCGATCTGTATCAACAATCTGGAATTGTTGCGACAAATCAGTAAAAACGGGTAATCAAAGGACCGAAAACGCATCCCACCCGTTTTCTTTGATCATTTGCATGGCATCCTGGTTTTGCATGATCATTCCGCCCCATTGATTATGATCATATATATGGGGGTCCCTGAACCAGTTTTCAATATTCATCTGAAGATTGAAAATCAGGGTATCCGATTTATGCAACGTAAACGCGGATCCAGGTAAACTAACTTTAAAATAGTTTTGCACGAAAGCATAAATGGAATCCGTATTGTGACCCTCGCCATGATATAATTGGCCGATTCCCAGGTGAAAAGCAAAAGATTGAATAATTCCATCAGGATCACTCCATTTCCCATCCATCATCATATAATGGTATCCACCCCCTAAAACTTCCGGCCAGGCCATGTTCACTTCAGGAGGGTTAACAAACATGAAGGATTTATTTTTTGCCTCGGGGATGCCGAAAATAAAAGTGATTGAATCATAAGCTCCTGCCGGGATTTTATCGCTAAAAACAAGATCCCTGGTCGCCGGGATATCTTCATTGATATAAAAAATACTCTTAGGTTGTTGGATCATTGAGCTGGAGCCGTCGGGCCGGTAAAAAGTAATATCGGAAATGAAATATTGAATGCCGGTAATAGAATACTGGTTCCCGGCAGCATTGGTATAAATAAGTTCATTTTCACGGACCGGGAGCCCATCGACACAATGGTTGATCCGGAATGCCACATTTCCTGACTGAACAGTTTGAGTTTCGGTTTTCCGGCAGGAAACAAATGAAAGCAGTAAAATAACAGCAAAAAACAGTCTGGAGATGTTCATAGTCTGGAATTAAAAAAATGATATATCATTCATTTTGTTTAGACGAACATTTGCTTGTCCTGACTGAGATTAAAGAGCACAATCTATCAGGACAAAAATATTTATCCTGAATACTTTGCAATAAAATCAGCATAAGTGCTGATGATCCCCTCGCGTAACGCGATCGAAGGTGTAAATCCAAGGGAAGTGAGCAGCGAAACATCCAATAGTTTACGGGGAGTTCCGTCGGGTTTAGTATGATCAAATACCAGTTTCCCTTTATATCCAACAACCTCCTGGATCAATAAAGCCAGCTCCCCGATAGGGATTTCCTTTCCCCAGCCGATATTAACAAATTTATTTCCTTCATAGTTCTGCATCAGAAAAACGACAGCGGCAGCCAGGTCATCTACATGCATGAATTCACGCAAAGGGGACCCTGATCCCCAGATGGTAACATTGGCAGCGCCCGAAAGTTTTGCCTCATGAAACTTCCGGATCAACGCCGGTAATACATGTGAATTCTGAAGATCATAATTATCATTGGGACCATAAAGATTGGTCGGCATGGCGGAAATATACCTTGTTCCGTATTGCAGGTTGTAGTTTTCACAAAGTTTTAAACCTGCAATCTTCGCAATGGCATAAGGTTCATTGGTGTATTCAAGGGGTCCGGTAAGCAGGTATTCCTCTTTAATTGGTTGCGGGGCATTTTTCGGATAGATACACGAACTTCCTAAAAACAGCAGTTTTTTAACCTGTGAAAGCCAGGAAGTATGAATAACATTATTTTGAATTACCAGATTCTCATACAGGAATTGGGCGCGGTATGTATTATTGGCCATAATCCCACCGACTTTGGCAGCAGCATAAAAAACAAAATCCGGTGTTTCCTGTTCAAATAGTTCGGTACATGCCTTTGAATCCATCAGGTTGATCCGGTGATACCTCACCCCGGTTTGTTTTTTGGGGACATTCCTGTGATAGGTACAAACAAGGTTCCCATACCCTTGTTTTAACAAATTCCGCACAATGGCGCTTCCAACCATTCCGGCGGCCCCGGCAATTAATATTTTATCCGATTTATTCATAATAGTTTTTTATATCAAAACCACCTTCCTTCAGGTATTTATCTTTTTTCATTAAATGAAGATCGCTGGTTACCATGTCCCTGACCAGGGATTTAAGATCGTGTTCGGGTTTCCAACCCAGTTTCTCCCTGGCTTTTGTAGCATCACCGATCAGGATTTCCACCTCGGTGGGCCTGAAATACCTGGGATCCACTTTAACTACTATTTTTCCTTGTTTCAGCTGAAATTCCGGATTGAGACAAGATTTAACCACCCCGGTTTCATGAACCCCTTCGCCCGTAAAATCAACTTCAATACCCAATTCCATAAATGCCATTTTTACGAAATCACGGACCGCTGTCGTAACTCCTGTCGCAATGACATAATCATCCGGTTTGTCCTGTTGCAGGATGAGATACATGGCCTTGATGTAATCTTTCGCATGTCCCCAATCGCGCTTGGCCGATAAATTTCCAAGATAAACCGTATCCTGGAGCCCTAATGCAATTTTTGCCACTGCACGGGTGATTTTACGGGTAACGAAAGTTTCTCCCCGGATCGGAGATTCATGGTTGAAAAGGATACCATTGCAGGCAAATATGTTGTATGCTTCCCTGAAGTTCACAACGATCCAGTACCCGTAAAGTTTAGCGACGGCATAAGGGGACCGTGGATAAAAAGGTGTTTTTTCCGTCTGGGGGATCTCTTGTACCTTCCCATATAACTCGCTGGTCGAGGCCTGATAAAATTTTGTTTTGTCCGAAAGCTTGAGCAAGCGGATGGCCTCAAGCAACCGGAGAGTGCCCACAGCATCTGCATTAGCCGTATACTCAGCCGTGTCGAAACTAACTTGTACATGCGACATGGCAGCAATATTGTATATTTCATCCGGTTGCGTTTCCTGGACGATGCGGATCAGATTGGTGGAATCGGTCATGTCCCCGTAATGCAGATAAAAATGCTTGTCACTGGCAAACGGATCCTGATACAAATGATCAATACGATCGGTGTTAAACATCGATGACCTTCTTTTAATCCCATGTACAACATAACCCAACTTGAGCAGATATTCTGCAAGGTATGCGCCATCCTGACCTGTAACTCCCGTAATCAAAGCAACTTTACTCATGGCTTCAGCTATTAATGTTTAACAAAACTATCATTTTTTTACATTGGCAACGCCGGTCTGTTAGGAATAAATTGCGAATTTATGTTTGATTATTGAAATATCCTGGATTTAAAGCGCCTTATTATAATTTTAATCTGCAACATTTTTTACTTTTGTCAGAGGGGAATTAAACATCCATGGACTTTAACGAAATTATTGTTACGGAAACTGAATTTTTATGAATGATAATGGCCCGTTTTATTTTGTGAGTGAAATTGTCGGTTTGGGAAGAGAAATTCCGGATATTAAAAAGCCCCTTTCATCCTGCATCATCGTTACCGATGAAATCAGACCCCGGGAACTGCAGGGAAAGGGATGGACTGATTAGTCATACACAATTATGGGTTTCATGGAAAGCAAATATTAATCCCAATAAATGTCAGTGATTCAAATCTTAAGGATTCTTTTCAGATCATGAACAATATCATAAAGAACACTTTTCATCTTTACCTGCCGGCCATTATGGTTATCCTGTTGCTGGTCCCAGCAGGTTGCAGCGTCCTTAAAATAGAAAAACCTTCCGAAGTCTATAATGCCATAAACTATGCGCCAAGTTTTTCCTATATCAATATTCCGGTTGAAACAGATAGCAAAACACTGAAGAAAATCATCAATCGCGAAATTAACGGGGTGATTTATTCAGATACCAGCTTTAATAACAACGGCAATGACAACCTGATGATACGGGCATCCAGGAGCGACAGCATTGAGCTCGCGATGGAGGGCAATCAGGTTTCATACCGGGTGCCATTGAAGATATGGTTAAAAAAGAGGTTCACAACTGGTTTTTTAGGGTACCATTACAGTACTGATAACGAGGCTAACGCTGAACTGGCTTTAAAGTTTAAAACTACTGTAAGCCTCAACAACGACTGGACTTTTAATGTTATTACCATGTCTGACGGTTATGAATGGATAAGCTCTCCCAGGTTGATGGTTGGATCCATTCAGCTCCCATTACCCTTCATCGCCGATCTCATGGTAAAGTCAAATTTACCCATTATAACCAAGGAGATCGACAAAACATTTAAAGAATCGCTTAACCTCAGATCCCTGATGAATGATGCCTGGACAGGGATGCAAAAACCTTTTCGCATATCTCCCGATTACCCCTTATGGCTCAAAGTAAGTCCCGTGGAAGTAAGTTCTGTTCTAATCCGGGGAACTTCAGCGGGCATTCATCATTCAGTTGCCATTAAAGCCATGATTCAGCTTTATTATGGAGCTGAACCAGAATTCACCCTGAACAACAAGTTACCACCCCTCAAGGTTACCAGCTCCATTCCGGATAATTTCAGTATCAACTTCTCAATTGATATACCTTTTTCACAAATCAATGAGATTGCCCGGAAACAATTTACGGGGTATAAGTTTAATTACGGAAAATATAAAATCACGATTCTGGATATTTCCCTGTACGGCCAGGGAGAAAACCTGATCGTGGCCATTGCAGTGGACGGAAGCGTGAAGGGCACAATCTACCTTTCAGGCAAACCTGCTTTTAACAAAGAAAAAATGACCCTTGGCTTCGAGAACCTCAGCTTTTCAGTCAGCACCCAAAATGTTCTTATAAAAACAGCAGCCTGGATATTTCGTTCCGGATTACTTCAGGAATTCTCTTCAAACCTGGTTTTCCCGATCGGAGATAAGCTTCTCGAATCAAGGGAAGCTATCAACTCCTATCTGGAACAAAATCAATCTTTTAGCTATTTCATTATCAAGGGGGATATTGAGAAATTTGAGCCTGACAAGATCCTGGTCTCGCCAGAATCCGTAAAAGCTTATTTCCAATTTGAAGGAAAAATCAAGGTGAGCCTCAACGCTCAATAAAAGTACAATGATAATTTCGTCCCCAACCAACTTTTCCAGCTTTTGTTGTATTTTAGTTAACTAATTTCAAAAAACTAACCGAAAATCCATGAAGACAAAGACTACAATCCTTTTCGTCCTGATAATCCTGGCGGTTGCGGGGATCATTGTATTGATTTCAACTATTTCCAAGCCATCAAGAACGGATTTACAATCAGGGACTATTGTAAAAGCTGAAAAATATCGCAGATCATCCATGACTGAAAAGGACATTCTTTTACGGAGTGAGTTTATGAAAGACACCACACAACTGCGGAGCATGATACAGGGAATCAATTATTTCGGCCAGTTCAATGAGAAGATAGTTGTCCAGATTAACGCCAGCATAAAAGAGTTTCAGAACCATCCTATCCTTATTGACCAATCCTTTAACCGGCCTTTTATCGGATTACAGGATTATTGTTTGTTCCTGACCAACAACAACGAAAGCCTTAAATCCACAGAGGCCATGCTTGTTCAGTTCCGGTCCGGTCAGGATCAAGCTGATCAGTCCATTGACGTTGAGAAGAATTTGCGTGATTTTGGAAATTATATCACCCAGGTTGCAGAGCGCGATACAATACTGGAGCAAGCCGCAATGACCATCGACCGTTATCTTGAAAAAAAAGGAAAGAAGCAGATTTTAGCAGAGGAAGTTAACGATCTGAAGAAATTCCGCGACCAGTTACTTGTCGATAATCTGATGACTGCGGCCATGTTAGGAGAAAAAGGAACACTTAAGAGACTTTCCAATTATGCAAAAAGGGTGAACCCGCAGATCGATCTTATTTCAGCTACAGGAGAGCTGAACATGAACAGTTCTTTATTAAATATCAAGTCCCAGGCTGACCTCAACTTTGTGAGTGGGATGCAGGCATTGCAAAACCAACTTCAGGGTGCGGTACTGAAGTAGCATTGACCAATAACGGTTATCGGGTTAACGACCAACTTAACCCGATGCCGGAGCTCATACTGTCCAATCCCCGTTTCAACTTCTTCCATTCCTTTTCCTGGATGGATATTCCAATATCAGAACTCCTGACCTGATCCGCCAAAAATAAGTATTTCCATTGTTTTCTCAAATTTGAAGGAACAATAATCAGGATTCTCCTTTTACGCTCCGCCCATTTTTGGGCGATGAGCAATCCAGCCTCAATTTTTTCCAGGCCAACCTCATCGGCAAGTATTGCTCCATTTGATAATGGAGAACGAAAAGCGAACAAGGCTGCTTCGACCTGGTGGGGGGGCAGGTCGACTTGGGCATCCACCGATGTTGATGCTAATTTTTGGATACTATCGGAAGGGCTGCGTAAGGTTAGTTCGTAGGCAAATTATTTGGCATGGTACGCGGTTATTGTGAGACCAGAACTGAATTCATTATATACTCCTGTTGTGTATTCCATGCCAACTTTTACCTATCAGAAAACAAAGGTTAAAAGTAGAAAAAAGAATGAAAGGGACTGCAAATAAATAGGAGTTCCATTCCTACTTCATGGCAGCAGCCCCTTTCTCATTCTGGATTGTCTGCTTCCTTCACTTTATTCGCAAATCGTACAGAATTCTCCGCCCCTAAGTTGTGCCTTGATCCGCTAAGCGCTTTTGATTGTGATTCCTCTTGATCCCATTTTTTTGTGTTAATATTGTATAGGATAAAAAAAAGAAAAAAGCCCCGAAAGGTTAGTTATCCGGGGCTTTTCAGTGCAAGTGAGTGAAGTAAGATTGGAGCGGTAAATGGGGATCGAACCCACGACCCTCAGCTTGGGAAGCTGAT